>ERZ781272.41-NODE-41-length-199271-cov-5.617240_pt1 | contig 199271 bp, 177 predicted proteins | sample MGYA00375850_ERZ781272 | MGnify/ENA primary metagenome ERZ781272 (study PRJEB29790, sample SAMN06051246) | human gut metagenome | host: Homo sapiens | place: USA: Cincinnati, Ohio | collected 2013-06-21 | study: EMG produced TPA metagenomics assembly of the Gut...
CGGGCGGGGAATATAAAATCGGCATTTCCGTCCTGACAATGGCGGGACAGTTTTTTATTGACCTGGTGGATTCTGCTGAGGAAGCCCTGGAAGAAAAGGGTGGAGAACTGATTGTAAATGATGCGGACAACTCTTCTGAGACTCAGGTAGCAGCGCTGGAAAACTTTATTTCCGCAGGCGTTGATGGAATTATCGTATGCGCAGTGGATACAAAGGCCGTTGAGCCGGTTATCAAAGAGGCAAAGGAGGCGGGAATCGCGGTGGTTTGCCTGACTTCCAAAGTAGATGGCTATGACGCTTACATCGGCGCAGACGAGTACACTCTTGGTTATACCCAGGGCGAGGCAGTCGGAAAATGGATTGCAGAAAAATGGGGAACCACGGAAAAAATCGAAGCAGCAACCTTAAACTATGACCTTCTGGAATCCGTTATCCAGAGAAAGAAGGGCATTATGGAAGGGGTTTTGAGGTATGCCCCGAACGTAGAATTCGTGGCAGATGCTACTGCGGCAGATCAGACCGAGGGGATGACAAATACGGAGAACTTCCTGCAGGCAAACCCAAATCTCCGAATTGTGTGCGGTGTCAGCGACGGTGCGGCTTTAGGTGCATACGAAGCATTTAAGGCAAATTTGATGACTGATCCGGAGAAATACATCATTGCAGGTGTTGATGCGACTGCAGAAGCTCTGAAAAAAATTTCTGAGGGTACCGTTTATCAGTTTACTGTAGATCAGAACCCAACCGGCACAGGCGCACAGCTTGTTGATACCTGCATCAGGGTAATTGAGGGAGGGGAGGTAGAGAAGGATTACAACCAGGATTTGGTTGCCGTAACTCCTGAAAACATTGCTGATTACGTAGTGGAGGAATAAAGTGAAAGCCATACGGCCGGCCTTTTAAAGGAGGACAGAAGGGACTTTTTTGGAAGGACCGGCTGTTTTTGACTCCAAATACAGGACAGGAAACAAAAAACAGCAGGGCAGAAGCCCTGCGGAGGAGGGGCCAGGATGGAAACCATACTGGAATTGAAAAACATTGTTAAAACCTATCCGGGCGTTAAGGCCCTGGATAACATCAGTCTGTCGTTCCAAAAAGGAGAGGTGCACGCCCTTATGGGCGAAAACGGAGCCGGAAAATCCACTTTGATTAAGGTTATTTCCGGTGCCATTGAACCAAACGGCGGGGAAATTATTTTTGAAGGAAAAAAATATAATAAGATGAATCCGATTTTGTCCCAGAGGCTGGGAATCGGAGTGATTTACCAAGAATTCAACCTGGTTCCGGAGCTGTCCATCGCGGAAAATATTTTTCTGGGGCAGAAATTAAAAAAGGGTTTTACCATTGACCGCAAAAAAATGAATGAGCGGGCACAGGAAATTATGAATGACTTCGGAATTTCCGTGGATGTGTCTAAACCGGTGAAGAGTCTGACGGTTGCCTATCAGCAGCTTGTTGAAATTGCCAAAACCATTTCCAATGATGTGAAGCTTCTGATTATGGATGAGCCGTCCGCACCTCTGACAAACAGGGAAATCGAGGCTATGTTCGGCATAATAGAGAAGCTCCGCAATAAAGGAGTCGCTATCATTTACGTTTCTCACAGAATGGAGGAAATTTTCCGGATTTCCCACAAAATTTCCGTTATGCGGGATGGAACCTGCGTAGGAACAAAAAATACGGCGGAAACCAGCAATCCCCAGCTCATACAGATGATGGTGGGAAGGAGTCTGACGGAACAGTTCCCCACTGTGGAAAAGGAAATCGGGGAAACGGTACTTGAGGTGGAACACCTTTTTACGCCCGGTTTTTTGAAGGATGTAAATCTGACCCTGCATAGGGGGGAGATTCTGGGGCTTGCAGGGCTTGTGGGGGCAGGCAGGACCGAGACTTCCAGAGCCATTTTCGGTGCGGATATAAAAAGCCGGGGCAATATAAAAATAAATGGAAAGCCGGTGAACATTAAAAAGCCGGGGGACGGAATCAGGGAGGGCATCGCTCTGATTCCCGAAGACAGAAAAAAGCATGGCGTGCTCATGGAAATGACCATACGGGATAATATTTCCTTTATTGCCCTGCCGTATATTTCCAGAGGAACGGTGATTGACAAAAGGAAGGACAGGGAGAATGCAGAAACCTTTATTAAACGTCTTCGGATCAAGACACCGGGTATGAATCAGCTTGTGAAGAATCTTTCCGGAGGAAACCAGCAGAAGGTGGTTCTGGCAAAATCTTTGGCAGGTAAATCAGAGATTATTATTTTTGATGAACCTACCCGCGGCATTGATGTGGGAGCTAAGCAGGAGATTTATCAGCTTATGCTTGAACTGGCAAAGGAGGGTATGGCGATTCTCATGATTTCATCGGAAATGCCGGAGCTTCTGGGTATGTCCGATACGATTATGGTTATGCATGAGGGCGAAGTAATGGGCCAATTGTCTAAGGAGGAAGCAACCCAGGAAAAGATTCTGGAACTGGCTTCAGGTATACGAGGAGGATTAACATGAAAAGCAAAAATACGCTGAAGCAGTTCAGCACCATAATTCTTCTGGCAGTAATGATTCTGTTTTTCTCTGTTTTTACGGATTCCTTTCTGGCAGTGAGAAATGCAATTAATATTTTGAGACAGGTGGCTGTATTAAGCATTCTGTCAGTAGGCATGACCTATGTCATTATTTCAGGCGGTATGGATTTAACCGTTGGTTCCATGCTGGGCCTGACTGGTGTTATATGCGCAAGGCTTTTGACCGGGGCAGGGCTGAGTCCGGCGCCGGCGATTTTGATTACACTGATGCTGTCCTGCGCTTTTGGAATCGTGACAGGTCTTTTGATTGTAACGTTGAAGGTTCCGGCTATCGTTATCACTCTTGGTATGATGACTGTCGCAAGAGGACTGGCCTTCATTATTTCCGGAGGCCTTCCCATCTATGACATCCCAGAGGGGGTGGTTTATCTGGGACAGGGCTATGTGGGAATTATACCGGTTCCGGTTATTATGATGATAGTTATTATTCTTGCGGCAAACTTTGTTCTGAACAGTTCTTACATTGGACGCTATGTTTATGCAATCGGCGGAAATGAGGAGGCCGCGAGGCTGGCCGGTGTTGCGGTAGATAAAATCAAGATTGGACTTTATGCAGCCAGCGGTTTTCTGGCAGGAATTGCCGGCGTTATCCTGATGGCCCGTGTCAGCTCCGGCGCACCGGCCTCGGGAACAGGAATGGAGATGGATGTTGTGACTGCGGTTGTAATCGGCGGCGTCAGCATTAATGGCGGAAAGGGTAAGATTTCAGGTGCCTTTATCGGAGCATTGATTATCGGCGTTTTAAGTAACGGTCTGACCATTATGAATATCGGAGAGTATTATCAGCAGGTGGTAAAGGGCGTGGTTCTGATTCTGGCGGTTGCATTTGACGCCATAAGCAACACCGACCGTGTAAAAAAGGTGAAAGCTGCATAAGGAGAGGACGAAAAGCATATGAAAACAATACTTTGCTATGGGGATTCCAATACATATGGGCTGAAATCCGATCTGCTCACCCGGTATCCCAGGGATAAACGCTGGACAGGCATTCTGCAGAAAAGACTGGGAGAAGAGTTTTACGTGATTGAGGAAGGCCTCGGGGGCAGAACAACTGTGTGGGATGATCCGTTGGAGGAGCATAAAAACGGAAAAAAATATCTCCTGCCCTGTCTTGACAGTCACAAGCCCCTGGATTTGGTAATTCTTATGCTGGGAACAAATGATTTAAAAAAAAGATTTTCTGTTTCCAGCTTTGATGTTTCTGTCGGAATGGAAAATCTGGTAAAAGCCGTTCTGAAATCCGACGCGGGGATCAATTTTGAGCGGCCTGAGGTGCTTTTGGTCACTCCGGTTCCCATTCATAGTGTCGGAAACCGGGACTTGGACCGTATGCTTCCGGATGGCGAGAAAAAAAGCCGGGAGCTGGCGGAATACTACGAAGCCATTGCCAAGCGCAATCATATTTATTACTTGAATCCGGAAGGAATGGTGGAGGTCAATACCCTGGACGGCATCCATTATACGGAAAAAGGCCATCAGCAGATGGCAGCCTTAATAGAAGCAAAAATCCGCAGGATTTTCCGGTGAAAAAACAGGTAAATGAGCTGGCCAGCAGTTGCTCCGCGGATTCCGAACTGTTCTAAGGCTTTTGTTTCCGCGGCTTTCACCGGATTCTAAGGCATGCAGTTATATTTCCCTTGATTTTTTATTGAATTTGTCAGAGCGCAGTTGAGCCAGTACCTCTTCAGGGCTTATGGCATTCAAGGAGCTTGACCGTATCAACCGGGAAGATTGTAAGAAAAACGGGATTATACGCAACAGGGCCCCTCACATTGTAAGCCCTGCGATTGTACATTCCTGATTATCAATGTGTCGTCTCAGCAGTTTATTTCAGTAAATATGATCGTCTACGATTAAATTAATAATAGGACTAAATAAAGACTTCTAAGTTATGGGGCTTTATTTAGTCCTGTTTTATGCGCAAAAGCGCATATATACGTCACCGGGTTTTCTGCATATTTGCAGTATATGACGCTTTGCTTTGTATACTACCCGTGACAGGTATTTGGCAATTTTAAAAAGAAATTGCTAAAAGTGTTACGCAGGCGAGTCTGGCGTTGGGCCTGTCTCTGAAATTGTGCTGCCTTGCTTCTTTCATATGGTGAAGGAAATATAACATCTAACTGCCAATATTTTACACAAAATAAAAAAGTATTTATATTTGTGATATAACTATCACATAAGTTGACTAAAGCTAATAAAAAGGTATGGAATGGGAGAAGAAAAGATAATGGAAGGATTATTGCATGCAGAGTTAACAAGAATTATAGCAATAAAGGAAAATGATTACATTTTACGTTATGGTAAGTTATTCAGCACTGAATTTAATAATTACTTTTATGATACGGGAACAGGAAAAGTAGTAATTCTCGATGATAAAGATTTTCGATTATTGTCAGCGCTATTTTCCAAAGATAACGATAGCAGAAATTTTATGAAAATTTTTTCGGATTTATCATTAGAAAAAAAGAACAGTTTTCTAGAAACGCTTATAAAAGAAAATCTATTGCGAGCATATAAAGTTACAACTTTAAATCCGGTTTTAGCAGGTACAAGTTTGGAAAATGAATTAAATAACAACATCAGGCAACTTGTACTAGAGGTTACAGAGAAATGTAATTTTAGGTGTAAATATTGTATATATAATGAAGACTATAAAAGCAATCGCAGTTTTGGGACTGATGATATGGATTTTAATACAGCAAAAAAGGCCATCGATTACATTATGTTACATAGTCGGGAAAAGGTTGCTGTTACATTTTATGGAGGAGAGCCGTTATTGAATTTTGAATTAATAAAGAAATCTATTGAGTACGCATTAGAAAAAGGTAAAGATAAAGCTTTGAACTTCAGTATAACATCAAACTTATCAATAATGAACGAAGAAATTGCAAATTATTTGGCTAATATACCAAACTTAGCTTTTTTAGCTAGCATTGATGGACCCGAAAATATTCAAAACACTACAAGGGTATATTCGGGAGGGAAGTCAACCTTTAATGATACTATGAGAGGGTTGAGATTTATTGCTGAGGCTTTTAAAAAAACAGGGAATGTCCTAATGATTAATGCGGTTTTTGTACCACCATATGACTATGAAAAAATAGAAAAAATTAATGATTTTTTTGAACATCTGGATTTTTTGCCGGAGAATATTCAAATACAAATAACGTATCCGGAACTTGATTCATATCAATATAGTGAATGGGAGGATATAAATAACAACAAGAAGTATGTATTTGATGGAAGAACCATAGATCCACTAAAGAAATGGGCGTTGTTTAAAGCTAAAAAAAATGGACTTACTTTAGAACATACCAAAAATATCTATTTCCATCCAATGTACTCGTATTTACAGCAAGTCGAGATGAGATACAGAAGTGATAAACCGTCAAGTTTCCATTATTTTAATGGGTGTTGTATACCAGGTGCCAGAAAAATATATGTAAAAACCAATGGAGATATATTGCTATGTGAAAGAATAGGAACTTCTCCTAAAATAGGAAATATACATACCGGAATTGATGTAGAAGTAGTCAAAAAAAAGTATATTGATGAATATATTGAAGCGTCTATTCCGGATTGTTCAAAATGTTGGGGAATTCGTATGTGTGGAAATTGTTACTGCAATTGCTATTCAGAGAAGGGTATTGAGTTACAAGAAAAACGCAAATATTGCGAAGGATTGCTAGAGGATTGTCACAATCGTCTGGTTGTATATTATACACTAAAAGAGGAGTATCCTGAAATTTTAGATATCTTCAAAGAAAGTACGTATACTCTTGTTTAAAACTGGAGATTTGCGATGATGATCCAAAAGATTAAAAAAGGAGTAGTGAGTATTCATAAGTTTATCTTAATAATATTTAGTGCTTCAAGAATTGATTTAATATGCAATTTTGTATTGAGCATTATTATCGGACTTTTGAGCCCAATATCTTTACTGCTATCAAAAAGTTTTCTTAACGAATTAATGAATGTTATAAAAATAGGAAAAATTAATAATCGTGTCGTTATTTTTTTATTAGCTTTATTTGGTATAGCGTTAATCCAGTCAGTTCTAAATAATATATTAGGGCTTTTAAAAATTCGTTTTTCTGATAAAGTAGGCATTTATATTACGGAAGTGATTTTCAATAAGGTAATTGATTTACCAATGGAGTATTTTGATGATTCATCGACGTATAATAAAATTCAGTTGACGATACAAGAAACACCAGAACGTTGTACTGTCTTGATAAACTGCTCTGAAGGAATTCTAAAAGGATTTATACAATTAATCGGTGTTTTAGGTATATTAATTAGTTTAAATTGGAGCATTGGTATTATACCGATTTTATTTTTGATCCCAATGTTTGTAATTAGGTATAAGCTGACAAAGAAATGGTTTAAAATTCAGGAAAAGCGAGTGGAGGGATTAAGGTTTGCAGATGAACTAAAAAGTATATTATTAAAAAATGAAAATGTGATGGAGTTAAAGCTCTTTGCAGTTTCGTCTTTGATATTAAACAAAATACTAAAGTGCCAAGTCAGGTATGCAAAGGAAGGTTTTGGAAATAGCAAAAAATTTGGTAAATTAGATGTATACGCTACAATTATAAGTGGCATTTATTCATTTGGTATTAAATTATGGACTATTTTCTTGGGATTGAGTAGGAAGTATTCTTTAGGAAGTATATCAATGTATATTTCTGCAATAGATGTCTATGAAAATTCAATTGAAAGTATCTTAAATAATTTGACGATAATGTTTGAACAGTTATTGTATATCGACTATATTACTGAAATTGACAAGATGGATTGTGAAGAACAAGACCTTATAGATTTACATAAGCCAATTAGTACTATTGAGTTTATAGATGTAAGTTTTCGATATAAAAATTCTGAAAAATATATTTTGAATCATATATCAATGACTTTAAAAAGTGGAGTTATGTATGCGTTAGTGGGGCTTAATGGTTCTGGAAAAACAACATTGCTAAAGCTTTTATTAAAACTGTATTTACCAGAGACAGGGAATATATACATAGATGGTGTTAATATTAGAAAAATAAGTGCTAAGTCATTACGTGAGCAATTTACCGCAGTACTACAGGATTATATAAAATATCCTTTTAATGTAATAGATAATGTTTGTATGAGTGATGATAGTAAAAATGAGAATGAGATTGAGACTATTTTAAAATACGTAGGTCTGGATAAGGATATAAATAAATTGCCAAATAAAGGATACACTAATTTAAGATGCCAATGGCAGCGAGGAACAAATTTGTCTGGGGGCCAATGGCAGAAGCTGGCAATTGCCAGATGCCTGTATAAGCCAGCAAATATATTTGTATTTGATGAACCTTTTTCTAATGTAGACTCGGTTTCAAGATTAAAACTATTAAATAAGGTTAGAGAATTTTGTGAGGGAAAGATGTGTATACTGGTGTCGCATCAGTATGACTTTCTTCCATATATAAATGAGATAATAGTTTTAGATACTGGTGAGATTAAAGAGGTAGGTACGCATGAGGAATTAATGGCTATGAAAAATACTTACTATTACTTAGTAAATGCTGGGAAAATAAAAAATTAGTATTGTACATAACAACGGTAGGAAACCAAACATGATCTGCAATTAACGGCTCTATAGGTATATGTTAATTGTGATGATAACGGGTTTTTTATAATACATAGGGAAAGGAGGATTTATCATGAAGGTAGTAGATTTTAGTGCTGGGTCAGCAGTTGCCCGAGGAGCTTGTGGATGTATTTGTAATAGGGACGAAAGCTATTCTGCTGGATATTCAAATGGCAGCGGCAGTGGTACATGTGGAAGAAAATGTTATGCAGGTAATGCTGAAAATAACCAGGCAAATTATACCATGGCATATAATAAAGTGCACTAATGGGAATAAAGCTTAGTTGTTAATCGAGGAGAGCTGTTGCAGAGACAGATAAAAATCTGTTGAAGCAATAGCTCTTTTTAACATCAATGTAATTAAGAAGGCTTCTGAAAAAGCGGTGCAAATATTTTTTATTATAATTCTGATTATTTAATAGACGGAGCAGCTAATTTATATACCACTTTGAATATTCAGCTCTAATAACACGTTAATTACGTAGAAGGCTGGTAGGCTACTGGTCATACCACTTTTCGATCGTCTCCAGTAATTATTTTAGCTCAGTCTTAGAAGGAAGCTCAAAAAATATTCATAATGCTAGAGTGGTATAGTTTTTATTTACTTCTTGCTATGTTCATAATGGTATACCTTTTTATGTCGTATTTTAGATGAAATTTAGAGTTATTTATGGTATGATTTACAAATAGTTTTTGGCATACCATGAGTTTAAGGAGGATATCCTGATGAGAATCTTACTGATTGAGGATGATAAGGAATTCGCTTATGTACTTAAAACTCAATTAAGTGATAATGGATTTGAAGTAGATGTGTGTCATAATGGAAGCGATGGCATATTCTATGTGAAAATGGAACAGTATCATTTAATTTTATTAGACCGAATGCTTCCGGTACTAAATGGAACCAGTTTTTTAGATACAATTCGGTCACAGAATATTTCAATACCGGTTATTTTTATTACAGGGCTAGGTGAATTACATGATAAAGTATATGGTTTAAATCATGGTGCAGATGATTATTTGGTTAAGCCGTTTGCGTTTGAAGAACTGCTGGCTAGAATTCATTGTATACTACGACGTCCAGTCGATATGATGTCAGCACAGACAGCAACGTTGAGTGCCGGGGATTTGTTTTATAAATTAGAAAACAGAGAATTAACATGCAAGGGTGGTTCGTGTATACTTACAGCGAAAGAGGGCGCATTGCTAGAGCTATTTTTAAGGCATCCTAATGTAATATTATCAAGAGAAATGATTTTTTCTGAAATTTGGGGAAATAGTTCAGAGGTTGAATATGGTAACGTGGACAATTTTATTTATTTTTTACGTAACCGTTTCAGAGCAATTAATAGCAAAGCAAGTATAAAAACTTTGCGTGGCAAGGGTTATGGGCTTATTGTTTGAATTTTTGCACAAATATAGGATATACGATATAAATAGTCATTTAGCGTATAAGACTTCTACTGTTTAATGTGCATAATTATATAGTAATCGAGAAAATGATTAATTTAGCTAGTAATTGATTATAGAGGTGGTGGTAAAATGTATGATAAATTTCAAAAAAAACTTATAGGTTTTTGTATTTTAGTTATTACCACAATATTAGCTGTCATGACTTTTATAGAATTAAAAAGCATATATGAAAAGCAACGATTAAGTGATTTTAGTGATTTTCAATGTAAGATGGACAATATTTATCAAAGCTTGTCAGAGCAGAGCATTCTCTCCCTGACATGGTTAGGGGATGTTTCTGTAACAAATAATTTGGAAATAAAAGTAATAGATAAACAGCCGTTAGTTTATAATAAAATGGAAACGCAATTAAGCGGTGCTTATGAACAAGCGAAAGATAGAGCTCAAATGGATTTTGCTTTACTTGACTCATCTGTAAGCAATAGCATTTATCTAAAACATGTAGAGTTTCAAATGAAAGACCGAGATGGGGTAGAGTACCTTGCGTCAGTAGCATACATCCCTAAGAAATATGGAACTATATGTGTCATTTCACTTTATAATATTTTCCGTAATTCTATTATCAAAGAAGTTTTTTTACCAGTTATTTTAACAGCTCTGGGAGCTATTATTATATTAAGTATCCTTTCCTGTCTTGCTATAAAGGTTATGTTTAAACCTATAATCCAAAATCATGAAGCACAAATTAAATTTTTTGCGGCGGCATCTCATGAATTAAGATCACCATTAGCCGTTATTATTTCAGCGCTTTCAGCCATGAAATATGCTCCACCTAAAAAATCTTTAGAATTTTTTAAAATCATTGAGAATGAGAGCTTTCGAATGCAGCGGCTAATTAATGATATATTTACTCTTTCTACTTTGGATAATGGTATGATCGCTATACATAAAGAACGTGTATCTTTAACGAACATTTTGATTGAAGTATATAGCAAATTTATAAGTTTGGCAGCTATGAAAGAGATAGACATAAAATTTGTTTTTCCTGATATATTAGCACCTTTAATTTCATGTGATCCTGAGAGAATATCACAAGTACTTTCAATTATATTAGATAATGCGATTTCATATACACCTTGCGGTGGGATGATTTTGATTACACAACTTTATAGAGATAATGACATAATTGTCTCTATAGAAGATAGTGGGCCGGGGATTGCCGATAAGGATAAAAATCACATTTTCAAGAGATTTTACCGTTGTGATAATTCGCGTACAGACAAAGGTCATTTTGGTCTTGGGTTAAGCATAGCTAAAGAGGTTATCGATTTACATAATTGGGAAATTAGTGTAAAGGACTCTTCAAAAGGGGGGGCAAGTTTTATAATATGTATACCTATTGATGAGGATTTTTGATATCTCTGTGGATAGGATAGAAATTTTGATAAATGAGCTATTGCATTTTAGATTAAAATTAGAGATACATGTGGTAAGCTAATATAAAAACGGGGGAATTATTATGAAGAAAAAAATTGTTAGATTCGTTGTAACGTTTTTTCTCTCAGTACTGTTTTTGGCACTAGGGGGATGTAAGGGGGAAGATGATTTAGCCACAGTAAAAACCATGCAAGGATCGTTAAAGGATAGTTCTATTGAGAAATTCAGAGAAAATTCTGTTTTATTTCCAAAAGGTATCAAGGATATTTTAGCAGTTAGGCAGGTAGATGAGAAGCTTTGGCTTATCTCTCCGATAGAAGTTTACTATTCATTTGATATGGGTAACACGTGGGAGATATCAGATAAAGAAACAGCATGGATACCGGAAAATTGTTCTATGGCAGCAATCAGTGCTAAAGGTTCTTTTGCATTCTATTCACAAGATACTGGCGTCACTATTTATGATAATGAAACTACAAGGAAAATGGATATAGCTTTTGAAAAACAGGAATACGGCCAGAGCCTTGCTTTTGTTAATGAGCGCGTAGTCTGCATTTCAGATACCAATAGTAATGTATACATTATTGACTTAAATAAAGGCAACATAACAGAAGAAATATCTGCAAAGAATGAATACCATTATTTTACATGTGCAATAAATAATAAAATTTTTATGCTATCGGATCAGGGACTAACATGTTATGATAGTATGGGGAAGCAAATAGATACTGATGATGTTGTTAATGACTTAATATTGCAGAACCTGAATGACTATAATTCGAGCAAACAGATAATCCTTGTAGAAGATATTGATGAAAGAGGACTGTTTTTTGCTTCAAAGAGCGGACTTTATCATTATGCATCTGGTGGTAGTATTGTAGAGCAGCTTGCTGACGGAAGTACAAATTTATTGGGGGACAGTCGTTATAGTTTTTACAGAATGGCGGCAATGTCTGACAAAGCTGTACTTATTGTGTACAGAGATCGAGATTCAAATATTATAATAAAAAAATACGAATCTTCTACAAGTGACAATAATGAAGAAAGCAAAAAAGGTGAATTAAAAGTATATTCTTTATATAAAAGCGATTTATTATTACAAGAAATTAATATTTTTGGCCAGAACTATCCAGATTGTACTATCAATTTAGAAATAGGAATATCGGATGAATATAGTATTACTGCAGATGATGCAATGAAAACGTTAAACACTGAAATTTTGGCGGGGACTGGGCCAGATATCATTATTTTGGATGGGTTGCCAATTGATAAGTTAATTGAAAAGAATGTATTATTAGATGTAACACATGAAATGGAAAAAGTGTCAAAAAAAGAAGGAATTTATGAAAATATTGCTACTGCATATATGAAAGAAAATAAACTGTATGCAATTCCTGCACGTTTCAGAATACCTATTATGGTAGGAAATGAAAATGTCCTTAACAAAATTACAGATTTAGATTCTTTAGTTCAGGTAGTTCAAAATTTAAAAAAAGAAAATACGGATTTACCCAGTATATTAGGGCTATATAATAGAAATTTATTGGAATACTTATTTGACTTTTGCTCTCCTGCCTGGATAGACAGCAATAAGAAGATCGATCAAAATAAGTTAAAAGAGTTTTATAGGGCGGCTAAAAGTATACAAAATATACAAGAGGAAGGAGTGTCAGAAGAAAATATTGCGCTTATATCAGAGGCTGTATATTCAGACGATAATGAAGAATTGGATAGAGCAATAGCCGTTGGTATGGGAAAGCAGTTGTTGGCTTTTTACAATTCTAAATCATTAAATTTTTCAAAAACTCTTTTTGATACACAACAAAATAAAGACATTGCTTTTAAATGTTCGCAAGGTCAGAGTACAAATGTCTTTATACCTATAGAAGTGATTGGCATTAATGCACTTAGTAAAAATCAAGAGTTGGCAATCAAGTTTCTTGAAGGATTTTTATCTTCTGAAAGCCAAAGTCGTTTTACTATCACGGATATGGGGTACCCAATAAATGTAACAGCATTTCAAAAACAGGTTAAAGAAGAGCTTGCGGTGGTTGAAGATCAAAGTATAAAAGAAGTATATCAGAAAGGTTTCGAAAAAATCGAAGACATAATCTCTAAACTTGACAGTTGTTGTATTACAGACACCTTAATTAGAGAGACCATTGTAGAAGAAGGAATGCATTACATTTTGGGGGAACAATCACTTGATACTGCATTGGGTCAAGTTGTTCAAAAGCTTGATATATATCTGTCTGAGTAACTTGTAAGAAATATATATTTTATATAATATTGAATAAAAGGAAGGTAGTGGATAATTGCACATTATAAGGCGCATTTATCCACTGTTCTTTCTGGAAGCTAATAATATTATAGAGGCATTTTAATTGATTATATTTATTCTGCCCCACTAGGAAATTGAACCCAGTAAAATAATTACAGATATTGGTTCAGATTATGACTACACTTTCCCAAGGTTAAAATACTCGGTGTCTTTCTGATTCTGAATTAGGGCTGGGGAAGTTTCCTGCTCTTATAATGTGTGAGTGTTTAATAGTTGTTTTTTGATGTCATTAAGCAGAATATCAGCAGGAACCTAGATATTATCAAATTGTATCAGGCCTGTATTCTTCATTAAAATGTTGTTTTGTATTGTAATCCGATTTAGAACATTTCTGATATGTATTACATACTCTTTTTCATTAGACTCTTCAAGAGAAAACCCGAATCTCCCCCGTTTTGTTCCAATGGTTTGCGCCCTGCTTCGTGGGGCCTCTGACACGTTGCTGTACTATAAAGTTTATCGGCATATATAGAAGCGTTGTGGCAGCCAGCCAAATGCCTGCACAGTTATTTGCCAGGACTTTTCCGGTAGTGAAAAAAATATTACTTGTACAATCGGAAAAAGTACATATTTTATTAGATAATGAACTTTAATGTTACAATGTGTATAAAATGCAATCATTGCCAAAAATATCTTTTTAGGTCAAAACTAATAAAAACTTAGACTGAAACGTAAACAGAGTAGAAGTGAATGTTACACTGATATACTGGATTCACAAAAGCAGGTAACTGATTACTTCAATAATTTGTATCACATGCTGAGCTTTAAGGTGACATATACTTAATTAAAGTGTTAAGTGGTAATCAATTATGGAAAGTCGTTTAAGATAACTTCGTGAGAACAGGGGTCTAATACAGGATGTTTTGGCTTCAGACTTAGGAATTACGCAGCAAATGCTTAGTAAATACGATAGAGATATTACGCTAATTAAGGTCGATATTCTTAAGAAGATTGCTGAATATTTTAATGTTACAACGGACTGTCTTTTAGGTATATCGGATGTTAAAAGGGATTTGCAGGGCCAGGTGATAATGAATAAAACATTAGATGTATATTATGATTTGTTAGAAATATACAAAAAACTGGACAAATATGATCGGGAAATGGTATGATCAATAATGCAGAGTGTTAAGAGGACGAGTGAGAAGCGAAAGAAAGTAAGTAAGAATGTTACAGAAGAGGAATGAGGTAAATGGTTAATATAGCTATTTGCGATGACGATATTCGGACTACAGGAAGAATGGAGATGTTATTACACAAAATTGCAAAAAACAATTTTGTTGATACGGATATTGAGGTATTCTGGGACGCCGGAAGTTTGGTTGAGGCTGTTAAGCAAGGATATTATTTTGATATTATTTATCTGGACATAGAAATGGATAGGGAGGATGGGATTTCGGCGGCTAAAAGAATAAGGGAATATGATAAAAATGTTCTGATTATTTATGTTACGAGTCATGAAAACCATATGCAAGAATCTTTTTTAGTAAGACCTTTTAGATTTCTTGTAAAACCAGTAAGCAAAAAACAGTTTGAAGCTTCTTTTAAGGATGCAAATGAAGAGATAAATAGTGTGGATTTTTATTTTCGATACAGCTATCAAAGGATTAAATATAAAATTCCCGTTCGTGAGATTTTATATTTCGAAAGTAATAAGAGGAAGGTATTAATTGTAACTGAAAAGGAGACCTTTGTAGTTTACAGTAAATTAAGTCAAATTCAGGAGGGCTTAAAAAAATGTAAAATGCAATTTCTGCGAGTGCATCAATCTTTTCTTGTAAACTATAAACATATAGAGGGTCAGGCATATGATTTTATTAAAATGGATAACGGAAAGAGAATTCCTATTAGTGAAGATAGAAGGAAGCTGATCAGCGAACAGTATTGTTCAATGGAGGATACATTTCATGTTGATTAGTAGGTTACTGTCATATGGAATAGATGTATTGGTGATTGTTTTTACACTATATTTGTTTTTTTATTATTTTAATATTTTCTTTGTACAAAAGAGAGGAAAAATACTGTTAGTAGCCGGGACTGCTATGTTTGTAGCGTGGCAGTTTGTGATATCAGGTATTATCGTATTGCCTGCGTACATAAATATTAGTATTACTATTATTGTTACTCTGTTAGCGATAATGTTTATTTATGAGGGAGGGCTTTGGCGCAAATGTATTTTTGCGATTACTTTTAATGCAATCTGGATGCTGCTGGAAACGTTAAGTGGTAATATTCTTTTGGTTTATTGTGAAAATTTTGCTGAGTATCATGCATTGATGTTGGCGGGCGCAGTCACCTCAAATTTCTTCTTTTTACTTGTTATATTGACATTAAAAAAAGTATTTACAGATGATGGAATAAAAGAACTTTCTACAAAGTATAGTATTATGTTTATAGTGATTCCCATAGGAAGTATTTATATTATGAACAGTATCTTTACGCTTGGATATAAAGCGGAGGGAGTTCGTGCAAATTTTCAGTCTGCAATTGCGGCAGTTATTTTATTAGGTATTAATATATTGGTATTTTATATGTACAAAAAAATGGCAGAAGATTTGCAGCTAAGGAGAATGACATCTGTTTATGAGCAGCAGTTAGAACTGTGTGAACGTCATCAACATGAAATGGAACTATCAATGTTGCAATTGAGGGATGTGAAACACAATATGCGGAATAATCTTGTGTCAATTATCGCCTATGCGGAAAATGGAGAATGTGAGAAAATAGTCGATTTTATTAATGAAGTGATGGGAGAGGGTGGGATAAAGGCATCCACAATTACAAATAGCGGAAATCTCGTAATAGACTCATTAATAGGGTATTGGTATGTTGCTGCCCAAAAGGTTGGGGTGGATTTTTCTGCGGATGTCTGTATACCTATGAAAATGCCATTTAGAGGTGCCGACATTTGCCTGATACTTGGAAACTTGCTGGAGAATGCGGTAGAGGCAGTCAAAAAGGTAGATGGAGAAAAGTATATTGGGATTCGAATGAAATATGATAAAAATAACCTGCTTTTATTTGTGATGAATAATTATAAGAGTCCTCTTAAAAAGTCCAGGGAAAATACTCTGTTATCTACAAAGCGGGATGCGAAAAATCATGGTGTAGGTTTGCCATCAGTGTATAGAGCTGTTTCTAAATATCATGGAGTATTGACAATTGATGATTCGGTACCGGGGCAATTTTTAGCTAAAGTGGTATTGTATGGGGAACGGGAATAGTTACATGAATAGTCGATATTATTACGTTGGAAAAATGTATCATGTAAGAAGTAGCATAATAAAACTAAATATAGCAATAAAATTTATGGATGGTACAATATGCTAAAAATAGTTTTATTCAGCGACAGTAAACGAGTATATGAGATAACTAAAAAGATAGTAGAGGGAAAGTATGCACTTACATGGTGTACCTATAGCTTATTGAAGGACAATAAATACCCACTTTCAAATATAGTCATTATGCATTATGATGGAAAAATGCTCGAGAAAGATATATGTGAATCAATTATCAAGGTTAAGGGCAGATTAGGACATAACTTGCCAGTCCTCGCGCTGATAGAGGGGGGATCACCGCAAGATATATTTATAGCGCTGGAAGCAGGCGCATATGACTATCTGGAAGATGTGGAGAATATACAAGAATATAAGAAGAAAATTGAAGATATGGTCTCATGGGACTGGTACATGAATAAATACGGTCCGGGAGTAAGGCGGCAGCAATGATTGTATATTTCATTGCTGTTTTGTATTTAGTATTCAGCATAATTACATTCCGGAAAAGTTACACGAATTGTCGCTTTTTTTACAGAAAAAGTGTTTAGAGGTATATTTGTAGTATTATGCTAATAAATAATAGGAAGGAGGTCCAAAATATGAAAAACGAAAAAAACCAGGTGGCGAAATTGTTGGCAGATGTAAGCTTGAAAGTTGGAAAAATTTCAGCAGATAGTGCTTGTTGTTATATCTTCCACCAGCCCAAGATGCCAGAGGCATTGAAGAAGATCAAAAAGTCTTAAAATGAAGCAGTTATCAGAAAAGCTAACGAGATATGTTATTAAGGATGGCTCGGCTTCAGAGGAATCATATGCAATATATCAATATGGCTTTCAAATCGGGCTTGAAATGTTATGTTGCTTTGTGGTTTGTTTGGGTATTGCGATATATCTGCATATGGTTTCAAAATTTGTAGTGTTTACCGGGATTTTTATGTTGTTGCGTACCTATGCTGGAGGTGTGCACCTAAACAGCTTTGGGGCATGTTTTATATGCTCGGTTTTTGTGCAGACAGTAACTTTACTTATCAGCGGAATGTATAACCTTTCAGTAACAAATGCATGGATTATTATTTTAATAGGTGCCATATTAATATTAAAAACTGCACCAGTAGAGAATATAAACAGGGAACTGGATAGCAAAGAAAAAGCACATTGTAAAAAAGTGACTATGAAAATCTTGATTGGTGTTTTGATATTTGCTGGTGGCTGTACGTTAGGTGGTATAGTAGATATTGTGTCATTGGTTGCATTGACTGTTCTTGTGATCCTGATTTCACAATATGTTGGTTTGGCAAAATATAAAATCGAAAAGAGTACGAACGGGCGGGAGTGATAGAAATTATTATTTCCGCCTTTTTATTATGTAACCGAACAATGGTTATCGATCAATGGGGATAGGAGTGGAAAATATCCATTATTGTGTGGAAGAAACATTGCGTAAGAGATTATGCTGGAGGATATTAAAGCAGGTAAGGTAAACTGTGTGATTGTTAAGGACTTGTCCAGATTCGGAAGAAATCAGTTTCAAGTTCCTGGACTTGGTAAGCCTTATTTCGACAGGAATATTCCAGCCTGTATGCCCCCCCCGGTTTCTTTCTGCATATAGAAATATGTTTAATCATATTTTATAAAAATGAGAATCGGCAGGCATGTTTATGGCATATTTATGGGGCGGGATGATTCTGATAGGAATTCTGTACGGTACATTGACAGGGAATCTTCAGGCAGTTACGGAGGCGGCAGTTTCCTCTTCCAGGGAGGCGGTGAATCTCTGTATCGCCATGGCCGGGATTACAGCTATGTGGACCGGGATTATGAAGATTGCGGAGATGACAGGGCTGGTCAGCCAGTTGTCCCGCGGACTCCGTCCTGTTCTAAGATTTTTGTTTCCGAGGCTTTCACCGGATTCTAAGGCATGCAGTTACATTTCCCTTAATTTTTTATCGAATTTGTTAGGGCTCAGTTGGGCCAGCACCTCTTCAGGGCTTATGGCATTCAAGGAGCTTGACCGTATCAACCGGGAAGATTGTAAGAAAAACGGGATTACACGCAACAGGGCCCCTCACATTGCAAGCCCTGCCATGTGTACATTCCTGATTATCAATGTGTCGTCTCTGCAGCTTATTCCGGTAAATATGATTGCCTACAGAGCACAGTATGGGAGCGTAGAACCGGCGGCAATTGTGGGGCCTGCAGTTGTAGCGACGGCATTGAGTACAATGGTGGCGGTGGTGTTCTGTAAAGTTATGGACTGGAGGCGGAGAGTGTAAATGCTCTTCGCTTTTTGTTTATAGTTGAAAAGAAACAGGAAAGACAGTATACTGAAAAAAATAAATTGATTAGGAGATGCCTTTATATGAAGACAGAACGACTGCAGAAAGTTCAGGAATCTATTATATATTTGCCGAATGTTCATTCCATTGGTGTGATTGGGGATCCCGGATGTGAGGGGCTTGGTACCTATAACATGAAAGTTTATGCCGGAACCCTGGAGGAAAGTGCAAAAGATGATATTACATTGATTGTAGGGGACCTGGTACCGACCGGAAATGATTTTTATTACGAATCCATAACAAGCCTGACGGAAGGGATTGCAGAGAATGATGTTTATGTGCTGCGAGGGAATCACGATACCGGAACTTATGAGGATTACTTTGGGAAGAAGAATTATGCCTTGATCATGGAGCGGTTTGCGGTGATCGTGCTGGATAATGCCATGCGTACTTTCGAAGAAGAAGGACTGGAACTGGCAAAAAAAGTGCTGGCAATGGATGAGGTCAGCCAGGTTGTGATTGCGTTTCATATTCCGGTGCCGAACCATTTCATACGGAATGCGGTACCGGAGGGGGAGTTTGCCAGGCTAAAGGAGGCTTATGGTGCGTGGAAAGAAAAAGTGGCCTATCTGGTATGCGGTCACGTACATTCCAGATTCATTGATGAGGTAGATGGGATTCCATTGATCTGTACGGGCGGGGGCGGTGCAATGATTGAGGATGTTTCAGAAGAAATTAAAGCATGTGATGTAGAGCATCATATGATTCATTTTTATGAAGAGGAGGGACGTCTGAATTATCGGGTTTCAGACCTTTCTGAAAATTGTTATGGCAGGGAACAGAAGAATGATATATTGCGGGAAAAACTGAAGGAGGCTGTGGCGGGAGAGCTGATGGCACATTTGAAATATCTGATGTTTGCGGATCGGGCAAGACGGAGAGGCGTTCATAAGGTGGCAAATCTATTTGAAGCCCTTGCGGCTTCAGAGTATTACCATGCCCGGAATTTTTACTCCGTGATTGAACGTCCGGCTGCTTTTAACCAGTCGGTAGAAAAATTTATCCCGGGAGAAAAGTTTGAATATCAGCGTCTTTATGCCATGATGGAGGAGTATGCCGGGAAGGAACAGGCTCCTTTGGCAGGACAGGCATTTTCCGGCGCTGCGGCTGCGGAGAAAGTTCATGCAGAGCTGTTGCATGAGGCCGCAGATATGGAGAAATTTGAGAAGGAGACGATTTTTGTCTGTCCGATATGCGGCTATGTTATGGCTGGTGCTTCGATTCCAAAGCGGTGTCCGGTGTGCGGGGGTCCGAGCCGGCAGTATGAGAAGTTTGAATGAAGCTTATAAGAAAAAGTATAAATAATGCTTTGGATAAGGAGAATAAACAGAATACAGGATATCATAGTGTATGGTAAGGACATTTTCAGGAGAGATTATGAAAATTATTTCCTACCTTTCCAATTTCATGATTCCTTTTTTATTGTTTTATGTGGTAGGATATGGCCTGCTGTCAAAACGGGATATATATAATGATTTTCTGGATGGAGCCAGGGATGGCCTGAAAACAGTTATGGGGCTTGTACCTACCCTGATTGGCCTGATGACAGGGGTGGGAATCCTGAGGGCCTCCGGTTTCCTGGAGTTTTTGGGAGGAATTCTGGGAAAAGCTACTGAAGCTGCCGGTATTTCCCCGGAGCTGGTTCCGCTGGCTGTTGTGCGGCTGTTTTCCTCCAGCGCGGCAACGGGACTTCTTCTTGATATTTTTAAGGAATTCGGAACCGATTCTAAGGCAGGACTTATGGCAGGGATTATGCTGAGTGCTACAGAGAGTGCATTTTATTGCATGAGTGTTTATTTCGGTTCTGTAAAAATACAGAAAACAAGACATACGCTTCCGGGTGCTCTTCTGGCAACTCTTGCGGGGGTAATTGCATCCGTATGGATCGTAAACCGGATCATATAACAAAAGGGAGCACTGTTTCATAGCGTATTATGGGCTATGGACAGTGCTCCTGATAAGATGGCAGGGATTTGTATATTATGAGTGGAGATGTGTCAGATAATCTTCCAGGTCAGACTTGATTACCGTAACATTAGGTCCGTAGATCACCTGAATGCCCTGTCCCTTTTTTATGATGCCTTTTGCTCCTGTATGTTTCAGAAGTGCATCGTTGACTTTGCCGGAATCCTGGACAGTAATCCGAAGACGGGTAGCGCAGCAGTCTACATCGCTGATATTGCCGGCGCCGCCCAGTCCTTCCGCAATGAGCCGGCTGATTTCAGTACCGGGTGTGCCGGTGTTTGTAAGGCCGGGGTCTGCTGTATGGCGGTTGTCTGTATCCGAGCCTTTTGCGGCGTTGACATCTGCCTTCGTGTAAAGCCGTGTTTCTTCTGACTCCTCTTCTCTTCCCGGTGTCTTTAGATCCAGCCTTTTGATAAGAAACAGGAAAATAAAATAATAGAGTAAGAAGTAAACCACGCCGACCGGGATAATACGAAGCCAGCTTGTCTTGGTATTTCCCTGCAGGATTCCGAAGAGGAATAAGTCCAGGAAGCCGCCGGAAAAGGTCAGACCAACAGCGATATTCAGCATATGGGCAATCATATAAGCAGTTCCTGCCAGAAGGACCTGGACAATAAATAGGATCGGGGCCACAAATAAAAAAGAAAATTCAATGGGCTCCGTGATTCCTGTCAGCATGCAGGTGAGAGCGGCAGAAAACAAAAGTCCTCCGGCAGCTCTTTTTTTCTCTGGCTTTGCACATTGGTACATAGCAAGGGCAGCACCAGGAAGCCCGAAGATCATGAAGATAAATTCTCCGGAAAAATACCGGGTGGCGTCTGCGCTGAAGTGTGTGATGTTTGCAGAGTCCGCAAGCTGTGCAAAGAAGATATTCTGGCCTCCCTGGACGAGCTGTCCGGCTACATCCATAGTGCCGCCGACTGCCGTCTGCCAGAACGGCATGTAGAACACATGATGAAGTCCGAAGGGAATGAGAGCCCGTTTTACAATTCCGAAGATCAATGTACCAAGATAGCCGGTGCCTGTTACCAGGCCGCCCAGTGCAAAGATTGCATTTTGTACCAGAGGCCAGATAAAGTACATCAGGATTCCTACAAACATGTAGACGATTGTGGAAATGATGGGTACGAACCTGGAACCGCCGAAAAAGGACAGTGCATTGGGAAGCTCAATCCTATGATAGCGGTTATGAAGTGCAGCTACGCCGAGTCCTACGATGATGCCGCCGAAAACACCCATTTGCAGAGTAGGGATTCCGCACACGTTGGCAATGGTGCCCTCCAGTACGTCTGCGGAAACTATGCCGTTTTCAACTTTTCCGGTAAGCTCCAGAATGCCGTTGACAGAGATGTGCATAACAAAAAAAGCAATGAGGGATGCGAGAGCCGCAACCTCTTTTTCTTTTTTTGCCATACCAATTGCAACGCCTACCGCAAAGATGAGGGGAAGGTTATCGAAGATGGCGCTTCCGACTTTGTTCATGATCACAAACAGGCCATGGAGCAGAGTACCTTCTCCAAGAACTCTCTGCAGACCGTAGGTCGTTATTGTGGTGGCATTGGTGAAAGAACTGCCGATGCCGAGAAGAAGGCCGGCTACCGGGAGAATTGCAATGGGGAGCATAAAGCTTCGCCCTACGCGCTGTAATACACCGAAAACTTTGTCTTTCATAAGGAATCTCCTTTTCTGGAAAATCATCGTTCATTTTCTCTGACGTTAGAAAATGATATTCTGGAAATTAGTGTTTTCCATTTTGGGAGATTTATTCGCCTGGATATTCGTCTTAATTTGCAGACAATCGGCATAACGTTTCCTGACAGGATGTGTAAGGTGACAAATGAGAGCCGGTTGTTTTAAACAAGGTCTTTATTTTTTTGGAGCATTTCTAAAATAATATTCTGTGTATAGGCACCCAGATGTTTCTTATCTTCTCTGGAGAGCTGCTCCGGATAAATAGGTTTACCGTATTCCAGAATTACATGGCAGGGTTTGATGGCAGGAAAATGTGCTTCCCAGATTTCCGCCGTGTTGTTCATAGCAATCGGAATGACAGGGCAATCGGACTTGGATGCAATCCTGAAGCTTCCCTCATGGAACGGCAGCATATCTGTCTCACTGGGGTTGGAATTTCGGGTGCCCTCCGGAAAAATACAGATGGAAATTCCGGATTTTATTTTTTCAGTGGCTTCCAGTATGGTTTTTAATCCCTGCCTGATATCCGTGCGGTCCAGGAAAAGACAGTGGAGATAACGCATCCAGTTGGAAAGAAGCGGATAGCGTTCCATTTCCTTTTTTGCTATATAACCGGTTCGGATAGGACAACGGCTGTAGGTCAGAAGAATATCGAAATAGCTTCTGTGGTTGCCTATGTAGAGAACCGGGGCGTCCCTGGGTACGTTTTCTTCTCCGATAACGGTAACCTTTACTCCGGTGATCCACAGGATAAAACGGAACACAGCCTGTATGATGCGCAGTGAGCTGATTTCTTTTTTCAGAGGAGCAAATTTTCCGATCAGCCATTCGACGATCAAAATGGGAATCGATAATACTAAAAATCCAATGACAGTAATACAGACAAAAATGAAGCGAATCATATTTAAGTCCTTTCCAGTACGATGCGGGGCATATAAAAATGACCATTCGTCTAATTTTTTTCTATTACCATTATACGGAATTTTTGAATTTCTTGCAATAAATCTTTTTCCTGAATCATAGAATACATACTAAGGAACAGATAGGGGTGGCATTATGAAGAAAACGGTCTCCCTGTTTTGCCTTACAGTAATCCTTGTTTTGATGCTTTGCGGATGCAGAGTCATCCGAATTGAAGAAGCGGAAAGAAAGGCATTGGAATATACCGTAGTGAGTCAGGAGGAAATTCCGAAGGAGGTTATAACGCTGATTGAAGGGAAAAAGGCGAAGGAATTTCAGATGACGTATCAGAGCGGGGAGGAGCTTTATCTGATTAAGGGTTATGGACAGCAAATGACGGGAGGATACAGTATTCAGGTAGCAGAACTGTCGCTGTCGGATACGGCGGTCTTTTTTAAAACAAAGCTGCTGGGACCTTCCGGTAATAATCAGAGCGGGGAGCCATCCTATCCGTATATCGTAGTCAAAATGCAGTACCGTAAGGAGCCGGTGCAGTTTCAGTAATGATTGGAGGAGAAGCAGGAGTGGAATTAAAGAGAGAAGATATTCAGACGCTGCGTGTAAAAAGCAGAGCAACCAGCCAGGTAACCTTTGATGTAGATTATAATGTTCCGGATGTGAAGCCGGATATCGGAAGAATGATACAGAATAAGGGTGATGTATCTATGGATGAAGTACGTTTGAGCGATGGCCACGCTTTTTTGAAGGGCAGTTTAAATGTAGACCTTCTCTATGTAGGGGAAGAGGAGGGCAGAGTCTACAGTCTTTTTGCCAGGCTGCCAATGGAGGAGAGCCTGAATCTGGAAGGAATTGCAAGCGGGGATAAGATGTGCCTCAAATGGGAGATTGAGGATTTGAGCCTGCATTTGATCCATTCCAGAAAGCTGAATATAAAAGCGATTGTAACCCTCTATGCAGTTGTGGACGAGGTCGCCGGCATTAGATTACCGGCAGCGCTGGATGAAAAGGATATATCCGTGAAAAAGAAGAGGATGCGGCTGATGAGTCTTGCAGTACATAAAAAGGACACACTGCGCATGAAGGAAGAGATCACGCTGGCATCCAACAAGCCCAATATAGCGGAGCTGCTCTGGTATACGGTCGAGGTGAGGGGACTGGACCTGCGGCCGGAGGAAAATACAGTAAAAGCAAAGGGAGAGCTGTTTATTTTTGTCCTGTATACAGGCGATGACGAAAACAATCCGCTGCAGTGGCTGGAATATTCTGTTCCCTTCAATGGCGAGGTGGAATGCAGCGGATGTACGCCTGAAATGATCCCGAATATTGAGGTTTCTGTCATCAATCAGAGTATAGAAGTAAAGCCGGATGCAGATGGGGAAGAGCGGCTGCTTTTGGCTGATGTTGTTTTGGAATTGGATATGAAGCTTTACAGGGAAGAGGAACACGATGTGATTCTGGATGTCTATACTCCGCTGAAGGAATGCATTCCCCATGGCAGAAAAGAGGTATTGGAGAGCCTTTTGATACGGAATTTTTCCAAGTGCAGGCTTTCGGACAGAGTGGAAGTGAAGGAAACGCAGGGGAAAATTCTGCAGATCTGCCACAGCCAGGGAAAGGTGAAGATTGATAAAACCAAAATCGTGGAAAATGGCATTCAGGTGGATGGAGTGGTCTGCATGAAGGTTCTGTATATTATCGGAAATGATGATATGCCGTTTTATTCTATGGAAGCCATGATCCCGTTTACCCATGTGGTGGAAGCCAGGGGAATTACGCCGGACAGTATATATTATCTGCATACGGATCTGGAACAGCTTTCCACGACCATGGTAGACAGCAATGAGATAGAAGTAAAGGCAACGGTAAGCCTGAATGTTCTGGTTATGAAGTGTGAGGAAGAAATGATCATCGATCGGGTGGAGGAACAGCCTCTGGATATGGATATGATTCGGAATATGCCCGGAGTTACTGTGTATATGGTGAAGCCCGGGGATACGATGTGGGATATTGCAAAACGGTTCTATACCACTGTGGAGGAGATTTGTACCCTGAATGAATTGGAGGAGGAAACCATCTATCCCTGTCAGCCGCTCTTACTGGTAAAAAAAGTAGGAGGATGAGTATTGAAATCGTAAATAAAATCATATAAAATACAAAATAAGGAATACTGTATACAAAGTACAAAAGAGAAATATTACAGGCAATGTGCTCTGTGGGAGCGCTATGTACTGCAGAAAAGCAGAATAATATCCGAAAGATGACCGGAGGGGTTTATGCGATTACGAGCGATGGCGAAAATCAATTTAGGACTGGATGTGATTCGAAAAAGAGAGGATGGGTACCATGAGGTACGCATGATCATGCAGACAATTCAGATGTATGATGTTCTGGAAATCCGAAAAAAATCAATACCCGGAATTTCACTTGTGACCAACCTGCCTTATATTCCTTCAGATGAGAGGAATTTGGTTTATAAGGCTGCAAAGCTTTTAATGGATGAATTTCATATACAGGAAGGGCTTTCTATGAAGCTGGACAAGTCTGTTCCTGTTGCAGCGGGTATGGCGGGTGGAAGCTCTGATGCAGCAGCGGCCTTTGTAGGAGTAAACCGGCTTTTTAATCTTGGATTGAGTGAACAGGATCTGATGAAGCGGGCCGTGCAGGTGGGAGCGGATGTACCCTATTGTATTATGAGGGGAACGGCTCTGGCGGAGGGGATCGGAGAGAAACTGACCGGACTTGTACAGATACCGAAATGCTATGTTTTGGTGGGGAAGCCGGGTGTGAATGTATCGACTAGGCTGGCTTATGAAAATCTGAAGCTGGCTGGGATTGCCCGGCATCCGGATATTGATGGGATGATCGCGGACATTGAGAAGCAGGATTTATATGGCATGGTATCCAAAATGGAAAATGTATTTGAACCAGGTATTGTTGCAAAGTATCCGGTTATTCAGGAGATCGAGGATTTAATGGAAGCAAACGGAGCTTTGAAGGCAGTGATGAGCGGAAGCGGACCCACGGTATTTGGAATCTTTGACGATGCAAAAAAAATCGCGCGCGCTGCTGCTGTCCTGCGCAAGAGCAGGCTGGCGAAGACTGTATTTGCAACGGAGGTATACAATCGGAACGGAGGAGATACGAATGACAAGTGATTTTTCTGTACACATGGATGAATATCTGCCCCTCAGAGATGTTGTTTTTAATACCCTGCGCAGGGCTATTCTGAAGGGAGAGCTGAAGCCCGGAGAGCGCCTCATGGAAATTGCTCTGGCAGAGCGTCTTGGGGTGAGCCGTACGCCAATCCGTGAGGCTATGCGGAAGCTGGAGCTGGAGGGACTTGTTGTGATGATTCCCAGAAGGGGTGCACAGGTAGCCAATATCACGGAAAAGGATCTGAATGATGTGCTGGAGGTACGGATTGCACTGGAAAATCTGGCAATTGAAAAAGCCTGCAAGTGCATGAATGAAGAGCAGATGGGGAGGCTTTGGGTAGCTGCCAAGGAATTTGAACGTACTATGTCGGAGGGGAATCTTGTACGTCTTGCAGAGGCAGATGTGGCTTTTCATGAGATTATTTATCAGGCAGCGGATAATGTACGTTTGAATCAGGTCCTGAATAATTTGAGAGAGCAGATTTACCGTTATCGTGTGGAATATCTGAAGGAAGAGGAGACCCGGAACGTGCTTGTGAAGGAGCATGAAGAACTATACCGGGCGATCAGTGAAAGAAATGTCGCAAAGGCGCAGTCAATTTCTTTCAAGCATATAGAGAATCAGCGCAAGGCAATTATCCACTCCATCGGGACAGAGGAGGGAGCCCCTGCAAAGAGCGGAAATCATAAATAAAACAGCAAAATCTGGTTATTCTAAGAGAGATACGTAAATGTGTCTCTCTTTTTTGATTTGGAGAGATTCGGCGGATTACAAGGAGGAACCATCCAACATGGAAAAAACAAAAATTTCATTAAATTTAAGGGATAACGAGGCGTATATCCGTAAACGATGTGAAAACTGTGCGGACATTTTGATTCGGCCGATGAAGCTTGGCGCAGAAAGAAAAGTGGACTGCCTGATGCTTTATATCGAAGTAGCAGTCTCAAATATGATGCTGGATGATTCGGCAATCGGTAAGATGATCAATCATTTCTGGGAAATTTCACCGGAGAAGATACAGGAATTTGTAAAGAACAACAGCCTTGGAATTGCAGACGTACAGAAATTATCCACGATGGAAGAGGTTTTTGCTGCAATGTTGGCCGGAAATGCCATTTTTTTCATGGATGGCTATGACCAGGCAATGAAAATATCCAGTAAGGGCTATCCGAATATGGGGGTATCGGAGGCTGAAACAGAAAAGGTGCTCCGCGGCTCCAGGGAGGGATTCTCAGATTCTGTAAAAACTAATTCTGCCCTGGTCCGTAAACGCCTCAGGGATACCAGACTAAAGGTAGAGGAACAGTATATAGGGACACGCTCCCGGACGCTGACCCAGATTTTGTATATGGACGATCTGGTACATGAAGAGCTGCTGGAGGATATTAAGGAGCGGCTGGATGCATATGAGATTGATGGGATTCTGGACAGCGGAATGCTGGAACAGCTCACGGAGGATGCCTGGTATTCTCCCTTTCCGCAGTATCAGACGACCGAACGTCCGGACAGAGCCGTGCAGGAAATTCTAAATGGAAAGATCGTGGTGCTCTGTGATAATTCTCCGGAGGCGCTGATTCTTCCCAGTGCATTCAATGGCTTCATGGAAAGCAGTGAGGACTGGTATCATCATTTTGAGATGGCATCATTTCTCAGAGCACTCAGATATCTGGCTCTTATTTGTGCAACGCTGCTTCCGGGCCTGTATCTGGCGGTTGTTCGTTTCCATACACAGATACTGCCTGCAAATCTGATCCTTTCTTTTGCGGAGGCAAGAGAGGGTGTGCCGTTTTCCAGTGTTGCGGAGCTGGTGTTTCTGGAGCTGTCCTTTGAGCTGATTCGTGAGGCGGGTGTAAGGGTTCCCGGTGCTCTGGGAAATGCCATTGGTATAGTGGGCGGTCTGATTATCGGGCAGGCTGCTGTCAGTGCAAATCTGGTCAGTCCGATCGTGGTGATGATCGTGGCTTTGACAGCGCTTGGTTCGATGACCATTCCGAATGAGGAGTTTGCGGCCGCTTTCCGCCTTTTGAAATATTTCTTTTTATTTTTGGGAGGATATCTGGGGATTTACGGGCTTGTGCTGGGAGTATATCTGACGGTTTCCCATTTAGCAGGGCTTTTAAGCTTTGGTATGCCGTATTTGGTGCCGTTTGTGAAAAAGGAGCCGGTGAGGGGCGTGGGAGATGGGATTTTGCGGCTGCCGTTCCGAAAAAGATGGCAACGGCCCTTATATGCCCGCCAGGAGGAAAGCCTGCGGCTGAAAAGGAGGGAGCGTTCATGAAATTTGCAGAAAATAACAGGATTTCCCACAGGCAGCTTTACCGCCAGATGATTCTGACCTTTTTGGCGCCTTTCCTTTTATGTCTTTTCGGAGAAAAAAAGATATTGGGACCAATGGGAATCCTGGGGACCGGGGCAGCGCTGGTGCTCTTGGTGTTTTATGTGATTTTCCTGATTCGGCTGGCTCCCTATTACGGAGATTTAAAGAAAAATGCAGGTAATTTCGGCAGTAAGGTTATCGGCGGATTTTTTGTGATTTATGTGCTTTTGACAGGAGCATATCTGCTGCATATTCTCGAAGTTATTGTACCTATGAGCATTCTGACAGGTGTACCGGGACGCTTTATTTCCTTTTGTGCGGTGGTTGTGAGCAGCTTCGGGGCGCATAAGGGAATGCAGAGAAGGGGCAGAATGGCGGAGGTATCAGGAGGTCTGCTCCTGGGAGGAATTCTTTTGATGATGCTCTTATGTCTGGGACAGAGCAGATTTTCTTATTTATCGGAGATGGCAGTGGCATTTCCGGGAGACGCGGTGTCGTTTCTTAGGAGCACTTATGGTGTTTTGTGTGCGTTTTCAGGAATTGGACTGCTGCCCTTTATTTTGGAGCACGTGGAGAAGCCGGGAAGTGCCGGAAGACCGGCCGCACTGGGGATACTGACTCTTGGAGGGATTGTGCTTGGGATGCTTTTTCTTCTGCCTGCGGTATTTGGCTGGGAAAGGCTTCAGATGGAGGAATACCCGGTGCTTCCGCTTTTGGCGGGAGCGGATCTGCCGGGAAATGTACTTGCCCGGTTTGATGTGATCTGGATGGGGTTTTTGCTGTATAGTTTATTGTTCGCAATCGGGAGTCTGTTTCATTACGGGCATCAGGTTATCCGGGAGGCTCATATGGGAACCGGGCGCTTTTGGATGGCAGCAGCAGTGTATGTACTGTCCTTTTGGAAATTTGATGGAGCAGGGATCGAGGATTATTTTGGCATTTATCTGGGATATGTGTTTGTGCCCGGGCTTCTGCTTCTGCAGGTGTTTGTGATGTTTTGGGGTAAGGGAAGGCGCAAGAAGAAGGCGGCTGCAGCGGTACTCTCTCTTATATTTTTGCTTAGCGGCTGTACGGGGATAGAACCTGAAAAAAGAATGTATCCTCTTGCTTTGGGAGTAGATGCAGGCGCGGGAGGATTTTCTGTGACTTATGGAATGCCGGACCTGCCCCAGGCAACCGGACAGGAAAAACCGGAGGAGAACGGTAGTACAAGGGCTCTGAATATCATAGGAGCGGACTTCCGTGAAATTGAAGCAATATACAACCGTTCTCAGGAAAAGTATCTGGATATGGGACATCTTAAGGTGCTGGTCCTGGGCAGACAGTTACTGGAGCAGAAGAAGTGGGAAGCGCTCCTGGACTATCTGGAGCAGGAGCCTTTAGTCGGTGAAAACGTGTATGTTTTTTGTGCTTCAAATCCAGAGGAGGTACTGGCATGGAGCGGAAGCGGCGGAACCTCCGTAGGAGAGTATCTGACAGGTATTTTGGAAAACCGTACGACAGGGCAGCAGAAGCAGGGAGTGACTCTGCGGCAGATTTATCATCAGAGATATCGGAATGGGACTTTGCCTGCTCTGCCTGAAGTACAGATAGAAAATGACCAATTGCAGGTTTATCTGGAATAAATTACTAACAGAGGGCAATACTTCTGATAGTAAGAGATCATCCGCCGCGGTTCTTATGTCAGAGAGCTGCTGCGGGTGATATCCAAAATCAGGAGGTCAGCAAAAAAATGTTTACGGAATGGTTAAAAGATAGAAAAAAAAGAATTTATATTTCTGTTCTGGCAGGAATGGCCGCGTCCATTTTAACAGTGGGAATGCCAAAGAGAGGGCAGCTTGCCTGGTGGGGGACAATGTATCCGGAATTCTGTTTTTCGGACGTCTCCAATAGAGAGGAGAATGAAAAGCCTCAGGAGGGCAGGGAGGTTTTGCCCGTGCGTAAGGTAAAGATATCCTTCCGGCTTGCGAAAGCATTGGATTGGTGATAGAATAGCATCAGGGATTTGCGTATTCTGTGCCAGTCCTGATAAACATAGTTAGGATGGAGAAAGACCAATGAAAATAGACAGAGATGCGCCTGTAGGGGTATTTGATTCCGGTGTGGGCGGATTGACCGTTGCAAGGGAGATTATGAGAAACCTGCCTTCAGAAAAGATTGTATATTTTGGAGATACGGCCAGAGTTCCTTATGGAAGTAAATCAAGGGAGACGATCATCCGTTATTCCCGTCAGATCATCCGGTTTTTGGAGGAACAGCAGGTGAAGGCCATTGTGATTGCCTGCAATACGGCAAGTGCTTTTGCTCTGGATGCGGTGAGGGATGAACTGGATATTCCTGTTTTGGGAGTGATCGAATCAGGAACGGCCGTTGCAGCTCAGGAGACGAAGAACCTGCGGGTGGGTGTGATTGGTACAATAGGTACCGTCGGAAGCGGTATCCATGAGGTTTACCTGAAGAGACAGAATCCGGAAATAACGGTTTTTGGAAAAGCCTGTCCTTTGTTTGTGCCTTTGGTGGAGGAGGGCTGGCTGCATGACCCTGTGACCGTAGAAGTAGCCGGACGTTACTTATGTGAGCTTAAGGAAAAGGAGATCGACACCCTGATTCTTGGCTGTACACATTATCCCCTCCTGCGTTCCACCATTCATGAAGTGATGGGTGAAGGCGTCCGCCTGGTGAATCCCGCCTATGAGACTGCGCTTGAGCTTGGAAATCTGCTTCGAGAGAAAAATCTTTTGAGTACCGGGAAAGAGCAGGAGGAATTTCCATATCGCTTTTATGTGAGCGACCTGGCAGATAAATTTAAGAGTTTTGCAAATTCGATCCTGCCCTATGATGTGGAAATGACTCAGAAAATTGATATTGAAAAGTATTAGGAGAGGCATATGGAAAAAGACGTATTGATTCATGTGCGCGGACTTCAGATGATGGACGCGGCAGATGAGCAGGAGCCGATTGAGATTGTGGTGCCCGGACAGTATTACTTCCGCAATGGCAGTCACTATCTTCGCTATGAGGAACTGATGGAAGATTCTTCAGAGCCGACCATTAATTATATAAAAATGTCCCCCAGAGGTCTGGAGGTCAGAAAACAGGGACTGGTCAATGTACATATGGTTTTTGAGCAGGGAAAGAAGAATATGACGTATTATTCGACTCCATACGGAACGCTGCAGATGGGAATAGCAGCTACCGGACTGGAGCTGAGTGAAAGTGATTCCAGCATTGGCATAAAGGTAGTCTATGCATTGGACATGAATGAGGAGCATGTGGCAGATTGTTATCTGTCTATTTTGGCACAGCAGAAGGACTCTCCGGAGTTTGCTCTGTAAAAGCAATATTACAAAAAGACCGCCGCAGTTTTTATATAATAGAACTGCAGCGGTTTTTGTTGTAAATCAGTCTTTTTTGAATATACGTTTAAAGAAGCCCTTTTTCTTCGGGGCAGGCGCTTCCAGTGAACCGCGGATACCGCGGACGCCGACAATATATAATCCGCTTACCTCAGCCTTGATTTCTTTTTTGACAGGAATCAGCTCAAAAACCTTTTCATCCGCAATCAAGATAGAAATCTTCGGTCCGACCTTTGCTTTAACGATCGGCAGCTTGGATCTGCGCATCAGCTTCGGGGTTTGGTCGATCACCATCTGCGGAAGTCCGGATTCCTTCAGTGGAAGACGCTTCTTATCAATGACCAGCATGGAAACCGTCTGTTTGGTGGCTTCAATTTGTGCCTGCTGTTCTTCCTGTTTTTTCTGCGCCTTTTTTCCAAAGAAGTATAAGGCAATCAGTACTCCGATCAGAATTACCAGGATAACAAGAAGGACGATAGTAACTGTGCTCATAGATATCCTCCTAAGTATGTAAAATTTAAGGTATACGGTAAAACCCATTACGCGAAGTATATTCTACCATTATTTATTAAAAAAGGCAAATGATTTATTCATTTATAGTTTATGAATATTTCATACTTATGAAGTGTGAAAACAGTGGAAATTATATCTATGGGCAGGTATAATAAATTTGCGACAACAGCCGATAAATATCGATATCGTGGTACATTTTGTCCGGTGCACCCGCTGCGCCGAGTATAAACTTTTTTGTTATGGGCATAGTAAGAAAGGATACATATGAAGGATTTTGAAGGAGCCGGTATGGAAGGAAAAGAAAAATTAGAAGGTAAGCTCTCCGAAACAGAAGAGGCCGGAGACAACAGCGAGCCATTGTCTGAGGAAGAGAGAGCGCGAAGACGCCGTCAGGCGCGGATGAAGAGAATGAAAAAACGGCGGCAGCAGGCGCGGAGAAGAAAGCTGCTTCTTGTGGGAACAGCAGCGGCGGCTTTTTTGGCTGCTGTTATAGGTATACGCGGAGCTGCCGGACTTATAAAGGATCAGGGCGGCAGAGGCAAAGATGACAAGGTGGCTTTTGCAGAGCAGAGTCAGACGGACGGGGATACGGTACGGCAGGAGGTAAAAACAGAAAAGCCGGCAAACCAGGATGTATTGGCAAAGGCGGAGCTTCTGTCCGCACAGTATGATTATGACAAGGCGATCAGGCTTTTAAAGGATGAAAAGGGATACCAGGGGAATAAGGAAATGCAGGAAGCAGTTAAGAGATACGAGGAGACGAAGGCGTCCTGTAAGCCCTGGCCACTGGAAGAGGTTACCCACGTGTTTTATCATACATTGATCAGGGACCCGGCAAAGGCCTTTGATGGAGACTATAAGGAGGCAGACTATAATCAGGTCATGACGACTATTGATGAATTCAATAAAATCACGCTGACGATGTATGAAAAGGGCTATGTCATGGTGAGCATTTATGATATGGCAGAGGTGAATGCAGATGGAAGCATGACGCCGGGAGAGATTATGCTGCCTCCGGGCAAGATTCCTTTTGTGCTGTCTCAGGACGATGTGAGCTATTACCACTATATGGATGGCGACGGCTATGCGACCAGGCTGATTGTAGATGAAAACGGAAAGGTCCGCAACGAATATGAAGAATCAGATGGAAGCATATCTGTGGGGGATTACGATATGGTTCCCTTAATTGACCGTTTTGTGGAGGAGCATCCTGATTTTTCATACAGAGGTGCCAGGGGCATCGTGGCCCTGACCGGATATAACGGGATTCTTGGTTATCGTACGGATATCAGCTACCAGACGCGTCCGGAAGACATGGATGACAATAAGGTGGAATGGCTTGACCGGCATCCGGATTTTGATCTGGACAAGGAGCGTGCAGGAGCAAAGAAGGTAGCGGATGCCATGAAGGCAAATGGCTGGCTGTTCGCAAGCCATACCTGGGGACATCAGAATATTGCTGAAATTACCGGAGAACGTTTAAAGACAGATACCGAAAAATTTAAAGAAAATGTGGATCCGATCATCGGCGGAACAGATATCATTATTTTTGCTTTTGGTACGGATTTGACACAGCATGAGGACTATTCCGGAGATAAATTCGAATATCTGAAAGGCGTCGGATATAATTATTTCTGCAATGTGGACTCCAGCAAATATTTTGTTCAGATACGGGACAGATACTTCCGTATGGGAAGAAGAAATCTGGATGGTTACCGGATGTATTATCATCCGCATCTGCTGGAGGACTTATTTGATCCAAAGGATGTCTTCGATTCCAGCAGACCGTTGCCGGTGCCGGAGATGTAGGGCTTTTCACAGGGGAGATGGATAACCACAGCAGTATAGGCTATTAGGGAAAGCAGCTGGAGGGGATGAATGAAAGGGGAATTTTGAAAATGAAAAAAGCGGCAGTATTGTTGATAACGGCTCTCTGTATTTCGATGCTGGGAGGCTGCGGGCTTCTTCCGTTTAAAGAAGATGCTCCGATGACAAAAAAAGAAGCAAAGGCGGTCACGCCTGCGCCCACACCGGAACCAACACCCACACCGGAACCCATGCCGGAGCCTGAGGAAGAGACTGCGAACGGGGTACGGACACCATTGGAGCAGGCGAAGCTTTTGGCTGCGCAGTATGATTATGATGGAGCGATCGAGCTTTTGCAGAGTCAGCCGGATTATGCATCCAACCAGGAAATGACAGCGGCAGTTGAGGAGTTTGAGAGTACAAAGGCAACCTGTGTGGAATATCCGCTGGAGGAGATCACTCATGTTTTTTATCATACTCTGGTGAAGGATACTTCTAAGGCCTTTGATGGAGACGATAAGTCAGGCGGCTATAATCAGGTAATGACAACGATTGATGAGTTTAATAAAATCACACAGATTATGTATGAGAAGGGCTATGTGCTGGTAAGTCCTCATGATATGGCAACGGTCAATGAGGATGGAACCATGAGCCGCGGTAAGATTATGCTGCCTCCGGGGAAGACGCCTTTTGTGCTGTCTCAGGATGATGTCAGCTATTATCATTATATGGATGGAGATGGATTTGCTTCAAAGCTTGTGCTGGATGATAATGGAGATGTAAAATGCCAGTATATCGAGGACGATGGAAGTATATCGGTAGGAGATTATGATATGGTTCCTCTGATTGATGCTTTTGTTAAGGAGCATCCGGATTTTTCCTATCATGGGAGGAAAGGCATTCTTGCCATGACCGGGTATAACGGGGTGTTTGGTTACAGAACGGATATTGCTTATAAGACAGGAGAAAATCTTCAGGAAAACCAGCGCCAGTTTTTAGACAGTCATCCGGACTTTGATTATGATCAGGAGGTGCGGCAGGCAACGGATATAGCAAATGCCATGAAGGAGAACGGCTGGGAATTTGCAAGTCATACCTGGGGCCATAAAAATGCTACGGAGTCGTCAGCAGAAGAGCTTCAGACAGACAATGAAAAATGGGAGGCTTACGTGGCGCCGATTCTCGGAAAGACGGATATGATCATCTTTGCTTTCGGAGCAGATATCGGTGATTGGCAGGGATATTCTATGGATAATCCGAAGTTTGCCTACTATAAGAGCAGAGGATACAATTACTACTGTAATGTAGATTCCAACCAGTATTGGGTTCAGATTACGGACCAGTATTTCCGCCAGGGAAGAAGAAATCTGGATGGCTACCGGATGTATTATAATAAAGAAATGCTCAGCGATCTTTTTGATGTATCGGAGGTATGGGACTCTTCCAGACCAACGCCCGTGCCCCAGATGTGATGATAAGAATTTACAATTCTGAAAAAATGATGAAATGATGTGACAGACTTTCTTTTCGGAGGGAATTGTGATATAAAGCACATAGAGCCAAGAAGAAAGACTGATGATTTGAAGGGAGTAAAATATGAAGAAAAAAGCGGTTTTAGCAGTGTTGGCAATGTGTATAACTCTGACAGCATCTGCCTGTAACAGTGAAAAAACAGAAAACACGGATGATACCAGGCAGGAGGCGGCAGCGGAGCAGGAAAGCGCCAAAAAAGAAACTGCAAAGAAAGGTTCCTCCGAAACCAGACTGGTGTCTGTGGATGATATAGAGAAATATATTACGATTGGGGAATATAAAGGCATTGCCTTGGACAATATGGTTCAGGAAGTTACAGACGAGGAAATCGAGGCAGAGATTGAGTACCAGCTTGACGGCAAACGGGAAGAGGTAACAGATGGATCGGTACAGGATGGGGACCTGGTTACCATTAATTTTGTCGGAACCAGGGATGGAGAGACCTTTGATGGCGGAACTGCCAATAATTACGACCTTACCATTGGAGAAGGCGGCATGATCGATGGTTTTGAGGATGGCATCATTGGTATGAAGAAGGGGGAGACAAAGGAGCTGAATCTGACCTTCCCGGAGGACTACGGAGTAGATGAGCTGGATGGCCAGCCTGTTGTATTTAAGATTACTCTGCAGACCATACGCCGTGCGCCGGAGCTTACAGATGAGTGGGTTTCTAAGAATATGGATGCGGCGAATGTTGAGGAATACCGGGCAAATGTCAGGAAGCAGTTGGAGGAGGATGCAAAGGTATATGCTAAGAGTGAACTTTATGCCACAGGCTGGGCTGCGGTTCTGGAAAATTCAGAGATGATCGAATATCCGCAGGAGGATGTGGACAATGCAATGTCAGAATTTCGGAAGCTCAATGAAGAGTATGCGGCACAGGCTGATATGACAATAGAAGAATTTATTGAGGCGCAGGGTTTTACAGAGGATACCTTTGAGGATGAGAGCCGTCAGTATGCGGAAGGAAAGGTAAAACAGAACCTGATCGTTCAGAGCATTATGGATGCGGAGGGCCTGAGCCTGGAAGATGAAGAGAGTCTGGCGCTTCAGGAGCAGCTCATCGAAAATTACGGAGCAGAGGACCTTGCTGATCTGATCGATATGTATGGTCAGATTGCCATTGATGAGGCAATCGGCCTTATGAGAGTGGAAACATTTATTGTGGACAATGCAAAGATCACTGAGAAGGTGGCAAACGGTGATGTCATAGGAGAGAACGCGGATATAGAAGCTGCTGATGATATGGAAGGCATCGGTGACGGGACGGAAGAAGAAGCAGAAGAGATTCCGGCAGAGGTAGTTGAGGAACCGGAAGAGGCGGTTGAAGAGCGGGAAGAGACAGATGAAATGCAGGAGGAGGAACCGGAAGTTACAGTGAATGAAAGTGGAGAAGGTGCATAATGATCATAAAAAACGGAGCAGTTTTTCAGGAGGACGGAACCTTCCGGATAAAAGATGTTTATGTGGAAGGACATAAAATCGTGGCATCAAAGGAGGCAGTGAAGGATAAGACGGTTGTGGATGCAGGCGGTCTTCTGGTTCTGCCGGGGCTTGTGGATATTCACAGTCATGGGGCCTATGGACATGATTTTTCCGATGGGGATGCCCAGGGACTGAAGAAGATACTGCAGTATGAAAAAAACTGCGGTATTACCTCCTACTGTCCCACTTCCATGACACTTTCCCAAGAACGCCTGAAGGAGATTTTTGCAGCTCTGAAGGATGCAGCGGATACGGAGGATGGAGCAGTCATCCGGGGAATCAACATGGAGGGCCCGTTTTTGGACGTGAAAAAGAAGGGGGCTCATGCAGAAGCTTTTATCCAAAGGCCTGAAGTGGGATTTTTTCGGGAGTTGAATGCTTCCTGCGGAAATATGGTCAGGCTTTTAACACTTGCGCCGAATGTGGATGGAGCTATGGAATTCATAGATGAAGTACATGAAGAGGTCTGTATTTCTCTGGGACATACAGGTGCAGATTATGAAACTGCAAAAGAGGCAATGCAGAGAGGTGCACACCATGTGACGCATCTTTATAATGCGATGATGCCGCTGGCACACAGAGACCCCGGTCTGATCGGGGCGGCACTTGATGACGCAGAGTGTATGGTGGAATTGATCAGTGACGGACTGCATATCCATCCCTGCGTGGTACGTGCCACGTTTAGGATGTTTGGAAGTGAAAGAGTCATCCTGATCAGTGATTCTATGATGGCTACAGGTATGGAAAACGGTACTTATGAGCTGGGCGGACAGGAGGTGAGGGTCCGGGACAGAAAGGCAGTACTGAAGGATGGGACAATTGCAGGTTCCGCGACGAATCTTTACGATTGTATGCGTAAGGCGGTTTCCTTTGGAGTCCCGCTTTCAGAGGCAGTATTTGCGGCAACCAGGAATCCTGCAAAAAGTATCGGCATTTATGACACGGTTGGCTCTCTGGCTGTCGGGAAGGAAGCAGACATTCTTCTGGTAACGGAGGCCCTGGAATTAAAACAGGTTCTTTGATTTTTTCGTCGGAATGCCATTGTATTTCCAGAACAAATGATGTATGATTATTTTTGAACAGAGATAAATTTTTTGGTGTATAAACAGAGCGGGGATACGGAATGGATAAAAAGGTTTTGCGCGAGAGGATGCTCAGGAAGCAGCGTCAGATGCGAAGGCGTAAAATGATGCGCCTTGCTACCTATGTAGCGGCGGTGTTGCTTGTGCTGGTTTTTATTATTCGGGGGATCATTCTTCCGATCGTACATAAGATCGGCGGCAAAGAGCCGGCGGAAACGGTTGAGGTGCAGGCTCAGACTGCGGCGGCAGATCCGGATGCAGCAGTGCGGCAGCCTCTGAAGGGACAGGGAGATTTGACAAAGGCTTCCGAAATGACTCCTGGCTGGCATGAGGATGAGAACGGAAGGTGGTACCAGAATTCTGATGGAACGTATTATTCCGGAGGTTTTCAGGAAATCGACGGTGTTACATATTCTTTTAATGGCAATGGCTACATACAGACCGGCTGGGTGAGCAAGGGTGTGCAGGACCTTTTTTTCAATGATGATGGTTCTTATAATCCGGAGAAGAAGCGTCCGATGCTGGCCTTGACTTATGATGATGGCCCTGGTGAGTATACACAGCGGCTTTTGGATTGTCTGGAAGAAAATAATGCACATGCAACCTTCTTTATGCTGGGGCAGAATGTAGAGGCTTTTCCGGAGGCACCGAAGCGGATGCTGGAGATTGGCTGTGAAGTAGGAACGCATTCCTGGGATCACGAGAATTTATATAATCTGAGTATGGAGCAGGTGGCAAAGGAATTTACGGATACGGATAATGCTTTGATCAAGGCATGCGGACAGGCTGCCACGGTAGCCCGTGCACCGTACGGCAACTGGTCGCAGGATATTATTGATACAGTTGGCAAACCATTTTTTATGTGGTCTTTGGATTCCCTTGACTGGTCCTATAAGGATGTGAATCTGGACTATAATGAGATTATGAACGGCGATCTTACCGATGGTTCTATCATTCTGATGCATGATATTCATGAACCCTCTGTACAGGCATCATTAAAAATCATTCCTGACCTGATTGCCAAAGGCTATAAGCTTGTGACAGTCAGTGAGCTTGCCGAAGCGAAGGGCGTAGCATTGCAGAATGCTTCTTACAGTGATTTTTGGGACAGCTCTCTGTCAGCAGGGCTTGTTGCCGGATATCATGGACAAACGACTGATTCCGGCAGCAATGAGGGTACGCCGCAGGAAGGAAGTTCCGACGAGGAAGTCTACAGCGATGGCCTGGAAGACGGGGATGCTTACAGCGACGGCGAAGAGGATGATGAGGACCCGTACGGCGATGGTTCAGATTATGATGACGGTGAGGTTTACAGCGATGGAGAGGAATATTAGCCTCCTGTCATGCCTGATCAGACATGCTGCAGCAGGCGCATTGAATGAAATATGGCAAGAGAAACATACATAAAAATAAACGGGAGGACAGCTACAGAAAAATGACTGAAGGAGCTGTCCTCTTTTGTTTTACAGCGTCAATTTTAATTGACGGAGATTATGTCCATTGGTATAATAAAAATAGAATGACTGGGAGTCAGTTACTTATAGCAGGCTGATTTTCAGACTTAAATCGGGAGGGCATCGTAGTGGGCAGATGGTTTGAAGAAGCAGTGTTTTATCATATGTATCCGATAGGCATGACAGGAGCACCGAGAAGAAATGAGCAGACGGAAGTGACACACCGGTTTGACCAGTTGCTTAAATGGCTTCCTCATGTACAGGATATTGGATGTACGGCGATTTATATAGGACCTTTATTTGAGTCTACCTCTCATGGATATGATACCAGAGACTACAAGCTGGTAGACAGAAGGCTTGGTGATAATGAAGATTTTAAGCGTTTTGTACAGAAGGCGCATGAACTGGAGATAAAGGTTGTGGTGGATGGTGTATTCAACCACACCGGAAGAGAATTTTTTGCATTTCAGGATATACAGAAAAACAGGGAAAATTCCCCTTATTGTTCCTGGTATAAGGGCATTCATTTTGGCTGGAATTCACCGTATAATGATGGGTTCGGATATGAGGCATGGAGAAACTGTTTTGAGCTTGCCAATCTGAATCTTTGGGAGCCGCAGGTACGCAGCTACCTGTTGGATGTAATTGGTTTTTGGATTGATGAATTTGATATTGATGGAATACGTCTGGATTGTGCGGATTGTCTGGAATTTTCCTTTATGGAGGATATGCGGAGATTTACCAATGACAAAAAACCGGATTTTTGGCTGATGGGAGAGGTAATCCATGGGGATTACAGTCGTTATGCAGGGCCGCACATGTTGGATTCTGTGACGAATTATGAGCTTCATAAGGGTTTATATTCCGGTCATAATGATCATAATTATTTTGAGATCGCACATACCATACGAAGAGAGTTTGACCAGAACGGTGGTATTTACAGAGGTATGAAGCTGTATTCTTTTGTCGACAATCATGATGTTGACAGAATCGCTTCGAAGCTCAATGTGCCGGGACATATTTATCCGGTTTATACGCTGTTGTATACACTGCCGGGAATTCCATCTGTTTATTATGGCTCAGAGTGGGGAATCCAGGGGCGCAAGGAAGGCGGTAATGATGATCCGCTCCGTCCGGCCGTAGATTTGGAGGAAGCATTAAAGCATGTACCTGACCCGAAGCTGATGGAGTGGATACGCACGTTAGGAAAAATTCACAAAGAACAGCCGGCTCTCTCATATGGCACATATCAGGAGCTGCTTTTGACAAACCGGCAGTATGCATTTGCCAGAGTTCTGGGTGAACAGGGCGTGGTGGTAGCAGTTAATAATGATGACAGGGAAGCAGAGCTTTTCATTAGAGCTCCGTTTGCGGGCAGTACCTGTATAAGCCTGCTCAATGGAGAAAAGGTGGATGTGCATGACGGTATGATTCCTGTTAAGCTGCAGCCTAATGAGAGTCAGATTTTATCTTTTTCATGAATGTGATTTCCGTCTGTAAGGCGGCGGTTCATTATAAAACGGAATTTGAAATAATGTTTTAGGGAGGTACTATTAGATGGGAGAGAAATTACGGTTTACGGATCTGGACCAATATTTGTTTGGGCAGGGTACCCATTACGATATTTATAAGAAATTGGGTGCCCATCCAACTACGGAAGGCCGCAGGAAGGGTGTGTATTTTGCAGTGTGGGCGCCAAACGCGCAGTCAGTTTCCGTAATCGGAGAATTTAATGATTGGGATACCAGTGCCGCTCCAATGAAAAAGGCAGGCCCCATAGGGGTTTTTGAAGCTTTTGTTCCGGGTGCGAAGGCAGGAGATCTGTATAAATTCTATATTAAAGGTATGCACGGTGAGGAGCTGTTCAAGGCGGATCCCTATGCGAATGAGGCGGAGAAACGTCCCGGTACGGCATCCAGAGTGGCTAACATCGGAGCATATAAATGGAAAGATGCTACATGGATGAAGAACAGGCAGGAGTTTGATGACAAAACAAGTGCCATGTCCATTTATGAAGTACATCCCGGTTCCTGGATGAAGCATCCCCGGACAGAAGAAAATGAAGAGGGCTTTTATAATTACCGTGAGCTTGCCCCTAAGCTTGCGAAATATGTAAGGGATATGGGATATACGCATGTAGAGCTTATGGGAATTGCAGAGCACCCCTTTGATGGCTCCTGGGGATATCAGGTAACCGGTTATTATGCACCGACCTCCCGTTATGGTACTCCGGAGGATTTTAAATATCTGGTTGATTACCTGCATCGTCAGAAAATCGGCGTTATCCTGGATTGGGTACCGGCTCATTTCCCCAAGGATGCGCATGGCCTGGCAAACTTTGATGGCACGGCTGTTTATGAGCATGAGGACCCCAGACAGGGAGAGCATCCGGATTGGGGTACGAAGATTTATAATTACGGACGTCCGGAGGTTAAGAACTTTTTGATTGCAAATGCGCTTTTCTGGGTAGAAGAGTGCCATGTGGATGGTCTGCGTGTAGATGCGGTTGCTTCCATGCTCTATCTGGACTACGGCAAGAGTGATGGGCAGTGGGTAGCGAATAAATATGGTGAAAACAAAAATCTGGAAGCGATTGAATTTTTTAAGCATCTGAATACGGTAGTGCTGGGAAGAAATCACGGAACAGTTATGATTGCCGAGGAATCCACTGCATGGCCATTGGTTACCGGAAAAGCAGAGGACGACGGACTTGGATTTTCTCTGAAATGGAATATGGGCTGGATGAATGATTTCCTGGAATATATGAAGCTGGACCCTTACTTCCGTAAGTATAATCACAATAAAATGACATTTTCTATGGCATATGCATATAGTGAAAGATATGTATTGGTCCTTTCCCATGACGAAGTCGTCCATCTGAAATGCTCCATGCTGAATAAGATGCCCGGAGAGCTGGATGATAAATTTAAGAATCTGAAGGCGGCATACGCATTTATGTTCTGTCATCCGGGCAAAAAGCTTCTGTTCATGGGCCAGGAATTCGGACAGCTCCGTGAGTGGAGTGAGGAGAGGGAGCTTGACTGGTACCTGCTTGGCGAAGAAAACCATAAAGACCTCCAGAATTTCGTTAAGACCCTGCTTCATATTTACCGGAAGTATCCGGCACTGTATGCCGCAGATAATGAGCCGGAAGGTTTTGAGTGGATCAACGCAAATGACGGTGATAGAAGTATTTTCAGTTTTGTACGGAAATCTCCGACAAAACGCAACAATATTTTAGTTGTGTGCAATTTTACACCGGTGGAACGTACGGATTACTGTGTAGGCGTGCCGAAGAAAAAGCAGTATAAGCTGATCATGGATGAAAACGGTATGCTGGAGAAACCAAAGGTATTCAAGGCAGTGAAGCAGGAATGCGATAACCGTGAATTTTCATTTGCATACCCGCTTCCTGCATATGGAGTAGCTGTTTTTGTGTATTAAAGCCTGATTTTTGGCATAAGTCCGTCGGTTTTTTGTGGATAAAAGTCATTGCAATTCAAAATAATATGAGGTATACTGTACGCGAAAACAAGGATTTGATAAAGTTTTAGCATGTTGAAAGGAGAATTGACATGAAGGTATCTAATATTAAAAATGTTGAAAAGTTTTTTGAAGTTGTTGACAGCTGTGAAGGTAAGGTAGAATTAGTAACAGGCGAAGGAGACAGACTGAACCTGAAATCTAAATTATCCCAGTATGTATCCCTGGCCAATATCTTTTCCGGCGGAGAGATTCCGGAGCTGGAAATCGTAGCATATGAAAAGGAAGACATCGATAAACTGATGAGCTTCATGATTAACGGCTGATTTACACATAGAAGAATGCCGGGGACGTGACAATGTTTGTTTATACAAGGAGTCATGTCCCCGTGTCTGTATATAAGGATACAGCAGAACCAGGGGGTATTTGTACTTCCTGGTCAAATTTGCGTTACCGGAAGGAAAATCCGGGGACACTATAAAAGCATAAGCAGCAGTGCTTAGGATATGGAAAGGAGCATACAGAAATGACAAAAATTGATATTATTTCCGGTTTTTTGGGAGCTGGAAAAACGACATTGATTAAGAAGCTTCTAAAAGAAGCATTTCAGGGGGAGCAGGTTGTACTGATTGAAAATGAATTTGGTGAAATCGGCATTGATGGAGGATTTTTAAAGGAAGCAGGGATTGAAATCCGTGAGATGAATTCCGGATGTATCTGCTGTTCTTTGGTGGGAGATTTCGGCGCTTCTTTGAAAGAGGTGATAGAAAAATATCATCCGGATAGAATTCTGATTGAGCCTTCCGGTGTAGGGAAACTCTCCGATGTGATAAAGGCAGTACAGGATGTGCGGGAAGAGACCGGTCTTGTGCTGAACAGCTATACAACCGTGGTAGATGCCGGGAAGTGCAGAATGTACATGCGTAATTTCGGTGAATTTTTCAATAATCAGGTTGAGTATGCAGGCGCAATCATTATGAGCCGTACCGATATTGTAGACGAGAAGAAAGCAATGGAAGCGATGCAGCTTCTGAGAGGCATTAATAAAAAAGCTGCGATCATTACCACACCGGTCGGGAAGCTGGAGGGAAAGAAACTTCTGGAGGTTATGGAGCATCCGGTATCCCTGGAACAGGTGCTGCTGGAAGAGGAGGTTTGCCCGGAGTGCGGCCATGCGCATGAGCACGGACATCACCACGGTCATGAGGAGCACTGTGGGCATGAGGGTCATGAACATCATCACGATCATGAGGAGCACTGCGGCCATGAACATCACCACCACCATGAACATCACCATCATCATGCAGATGAAATATTTACAAGCTGGGGACGTGAGACGATTAAGAAATATACGGCAGAAGGTCTGAAACAGATTTTGGAGACGTTATCCTCATCTGAGGAATATGGGGTAATCCTGCGTGCGAAGGGGATGCTTCCGGCAGAGGATGGTACCTGGATTTATTTTGATATGGTTCCGGAGGAAACAGAAATCCGTCAGGGAGCGCCGGAATATACGGGACGTCTCTGTGTGATCGGCTCTAAGCTGGCAGAGGACAGGCTGGCAGAGTTATTTGGCTTGTAAAACAGGAGGATATGCTTTATGGACGATATCAGGGTTCCGATTTATTTGATTGCAGGCTTTCTGGAAAGCGGCAAGACTTCATTTCTGAATTTTACGCTGCAGCAGGACTACTTTTATATTGATGGAAAGACACTGCTGATTCTCTGCGAAGAGGGTGAGGAGGAGTATGATCCGGAGGCTCTTAAGATGTGTAATACAGAAGTGGAAATCATCGAAAAAGAAGAAGACCTTACACCGGAGAGGCTGGCAGCTATGGAAATTATTCATCAGCCGGAGCGTGTGATTGTGGAATATAACGGCATGTGGCTGGTAAGCAGATTTGAGCGGATGCAGAAGCCTCCGGGCTGGGGAATTGAACAGCAGATTGTATGTGTGGACGCAGGTACCTTCCAGATGTATATGGCCAATATGAAATCTATATTTATGGATATGGTACGAAATGCGGACATGGTGGTATTTAACCGTTGTAAGGAGAGCGATCCGCTTCCGGCCTACCGTCGTGGAATCAAAGTAGCAAACCAGCGTGCCGAAATTATTTTTGAGGATGAAGAGGGAGAATTGGATGATATTTTTCAGGATGAGATGCCCTTTGACATCAATGCACCGGTAATTGATATTTTGCCTGAGGATTATGGAATCTGGTTTGTAGATGCTATGGATCATCCGGATGCTTATGTGGGAAAAACCGTTCGTTTTAAGGGGCGTGCGCTTAAGCCGAGAGGAATGGGAAGCAGGTTTTTTGTCCCGGGACGTACGGCTATGACCTGCTGTGCGGACGATACGACGTTTTTGGGATACGTATGCAAGAGTGCTTTTACGCCAAAACTAAAGGAAGGACAGTGGGTGGAAGTTACCGCAAAGGTGGCTTTTGAAAACAGAATGGAATACCATGGCGAGGGAATCGTATTGTATGCGGATTATGTGGAGCCGTGTGAACCGCTGAAGGAAGAGATGGTATATTTTAACTGAACGAACAGTAAGGATATCACAGATTAGGAGACAGTATGTATTTAATTGTTGGATTAGGTAATCCGGGAAGACAGTATGAGGCAACGCGTCACAATATGGGGTTTGACACGATCGACGAGCTGGTGGAAAGGCATCGGATTCCGCAGGGTGGTGTTAAATTCAATGCAATGTATGGAAAGGGAATCCTTGGAGGCGAAAAGGCTATACTGATGAAACCATTGTCTTATATGAATTTAAGCGGAGGTCCTGTCAGGGAAATGGTGAATTATTTCAAAATTGATCCGGAAACAGAGCTGGTTGTCATTTATGACGACATTGATCTGGAACCTGGTCAGATCCGTATCCGTAAGCAGGGAAGTGCAGGCGGGCATAATGGTATCAAGGATATTATCCGCCAGCTTGGTACTCAGAAATTCCTGCGTGTGAAAATCGGAGTAGGAGCCAAACCAAAGGACTGGGATCTTGCAGATCATGTGTTAAGCCGGTTTGCGGACAGTGATAGAAAGCTTGTGGATGAAGCGATTCAGAGAGCCGGCGATGCTGTGGAAAAAATGATTTCCCAGGGTGCAGATGCGGCAATGAATGAATATAACAGAAAATCGGGGGCCTTATGAAGACTTTTTTGCAGCCTCTGCAAAGCCTTGCAGAAATAGAGGAAATATGGAAATGCGGAAAAGAGAATCGTGGTATCCTGCAGGTCAGCGGTTGTATGGAGTCCCAGAAAGCGCATCTGATATTTGGGCTTTCCGGTCTTTTTCCATGTCATCTGGTTTTGGCGGAGGATGAGCGCCGTGCAAAGGAAATCTACGAGGATTATCGCTTTTATGATAAAAATGTTTTTTATTATCCGGCAAAGGACCTTCTGTTCTTTCAGGCGGATATTCATGGCAATCTCCTGATACGACAGAGAATGAGGGTGATAAAGGAATTGCTCACACAGGATAAGATTACGGTGGTAACAAGCGTAGATGGATGCATGGATTTTTTGATGCCGCTTAAGGATATACAAAAAAGACTGCTGCACTACTGTAATGACAGCCGGATCGACATGGATCAGCTCAAAGAAGCCCTTGTAAAATTAGGTTATGAGAGGGTGGGGCAGGTAGAGATGCCGGGACAGTTTTCTGTGCGGGGCGGTATTATTGACATCTATTCTCTGACAGAAGAGAATCCCTGGCGAATAGAGCTGTGGGGAGATGAAGTTGATTCTATACGGAGTTTTGATGCACAGAGTCAGCGTTCGTTGGAAAATCTTGATGAAATCACGATTTATCCGGCAGCAGAGCAGACAGATGAAAAGGGCGGGGTAACTCTTTTGGAATATTTTCCTTCGGAAAACACCATGATTTTTCTGGATGAGCCTAACCGTCTGACAGAAACTGCTCAGGCTGTAGAAGAGGAATTCCGCCAAAGCTGCAAAAACAGAGAGGAAAAAGGCTGCCGAAGCTTATCTGAGGAATGGCTGTGTGGCTGGCCTGAGCTGTGCAGGAAGCTGAATAAGAGAAACTGCGCGGCACTCTGTGCCCTGGAGCCCAAAAGAGCAGGTTGGAAGATTACGGAGAAATTTCATCTTTCGGTAAAATCGATAAGCTCTTATCACAGCAGCTTTGAGCTTCTTGTAAAGGACCTGCTCCGGTATAAAAGGCAGGGATATCAGATCGTGCTGCTTTCCGGTTCCAGGACACGTGCAGAGCGCCTGGCAAAGGATTTGCTGGGAGAAGGTCTGAATGCTTTTTATGGACAGGACTATGATCGTGTGATAAAGCCGGGAGAGATCATGGTAGCATACGGTCATGCAAAAAAAGGCTTTGAGTATCCTCTGGTCAAGTTTGCAGTTATGACCGAAACAGATATTTTTGGCCAGGAGCAGAAGAAAAAGAAGAAAAAGAAGAACTACAGCGGAAAGAGGATACAGGATTTTTCGGAGCTGTCCATCGGGGATTTTGTAGTTCATGAAAAGCATGGACTTGGCATTTATAAAGGTATCGAAAAGGTTGAAGTAGATAAGATTGTCAAAGATTACATCAAAATTGAATACCGGGAAGGCAGTAATCTCTATATTTTGGCGACTCAGTTGGATGCGCTGCAGAAGTATGCGGGAGCAGAAGCTGCAAAGACACCGAAACTGAATAAGCTGGGCGGTCAGGAGTGGCATAAGACTAAGAGTAAGGTGCGCGGTGCTGTGCGCAGCATTGCCCGGGAGCTGGTAGAGCTTTATGCGGTGCGCCAGGAAAAGGAGGGCTATGTCTGTGGTCCGGATACTGTCTGGCAGAAGGAGTTTGAAGAGATGTTTCCCTATGAGGAAACGGAGGATCAGCTTGCCGCTATAGAAGATGCCAAACGGGATATGGAGAGCAAAAAAATTATGGACCGTCTGGTCTGCGGAGACGTGGGCTATGGAAAGACGGAGGTTGCTCTTCGCGCAGCATTTAAGGCTGTCCAGGAGAGCCGCCAGGTGGTGTATCTGGTACCCACGACGATTCTGGCACAGCAGCATTATAATACCTTTGTACAAAGGATGAAGGAATTTCCGGTCAGAGTAGAGCTGCTATGCCGGTTTCGTACGCCGGCCCAGCAGAAAAAGACAATTGAAGGTCTGAAGAAGGGCCGGGTGGATATCGTTATCGGTACCCATAGAGTATTGTCCGGGGATGTGGCTTTTAAGAATCTGGGGCTTTTGATCATTGATGAGGAGCAGCGCTTCGGAGTAACTCATAAGGAAAAGATCAAGCAGATGAAAAAGGATGTGGATGTTTTGACACTGACCGCAACACCCATCCCAAGAACCCTGCACATGAGTCTGATCGGAATCCGTGATATGAGTGTACTGGAAGAGCCTCCCATGGACCGAATGCCAATCCAGACTTATGTTATGGAATATGACGAGGAAACGGTCCGTGAGGCCATCAGCCGGGAGCTTCGCAGGGGCGGACAGGTCTACTATGTATATAACCGGGTGAATGACATTGCGGAGGTGGCATTAAGCATTTCGAAGCTTCTTCCGGATGCAAAGGTGGATTTTGCCCATGGGCAGATGAGTGAGCGGGAGCTGGAGAGTGTCATGTACTCCTTTATTAGCGGTGATATTGACGTGTTGGTTTCCACCACGATCATAGAAACCGGCCTGGATATTTCAAATGTAAATACTATGATCATTCATGATTCTGACCGTTACGGACTTTCTCAGCTTTATCAGCTCAGAGGGCGGATTGGACGTTCCAACAGAACAGCATATGCATTTCTCATGTACCGCAGAAATATGATGCTGAAGGAAACGGCCGAGAAGCGTCTGGCAGCTATCCGGGAATACACGGATTTGGGAAGTGGATTCAAGATTGCGATGCGGGACCTGGAGCTTCGCGGTGCCGGTAATCTGCTGGGCGCAGAGCAGCATGGTCATATGAATGCTGTAGGATATGATCTGTACTGTAAGATGCTGAGCGAGGCAGTGAAAGAGGCGAAGGGCATTCATACCATGGAGGATTTTGAAACCACGATCGATCTGAATATGGATGCGTTTATTCCGGATTCTTATATCAGCAATGAATTCCAGAAGCTGGATATTTATAAAAGGATTGCGGGTATTGAGTCCCGGCCGGATTATGATGATATGCTGGAGGAATTGATCGACCGCTTCGGGGAACTGCCGAAAGCAGTACTGAATCTTCTGGCAATTGCAAGAATGAAGGCTCTGGCTCATCAGGCTTATGTAACGGAAATCAAGCAGATGGGCAAAGAAGTCCGGATTACGCTTTACGAAAAGGCCAGGGTAAATCCTGCCGGAATTCCGGCCCTGCTTCAAAAGTACAGAAGGTGCATACAGTTCAAGGCAGAGCAGGAACCGAAGTTTTTGCTGATTCCGACAGGAAATACTGTGGAAGCCTTGACTGCTTTTGTGCAGGAGCTGGCCGCACTTGTAGAGGAGTGAGGAAGCATCCTGGTTTTCGTTCGATATGCATAGCTGTGCGGCTGCAGGACAGCTATGCAGTTTGTGTGAAAAATGTGAAATATCATGTATTTTTGTGAATTGCCTTGCTCTTGCGACAAAAAAAGTTTATACTCATAATAATGAGTTTTGGCAACAATGGAGGAAAAAATGAAGGAAATGGCAAAGAGAACGGCCGTAGCAGCTCTTGCAGGAGTTATAACAGTGGGAATGCTGGCAGGCTGCGGTGAACAGAAATTAGATGGAACAAAAACAGTTGCTACGGTAGATGGTACAGAAATTCCGTTGGGAGTCGTAAGTCTTATGGTACGCCAGCAGCAGGCACAGACAGAAGCGATGTATCAGAGCTTTATGGGCGGCGGGGACATGGCTGTCTGGGATACAGAAGCAGAAGAAGGCAAGACCTATGGCGAGCAGGCCGTAGAACAGACCATGGAGCAGATTGAGCTGATGTATATTCTCAAAGAAAAGGCTGAAGAATACGGCGTGGAAGTGACAAAAGAGGATGAGGAAGCGATGGAAGAAGCTGCTGCCGCTTTTATGGAAGCAAATACAGAAGAAACCATTGAGGAGCTTTCTGTAACAGAGGATCAGGTAAAGGCTTATCTGGAGCTGCGTACTTATGAAGAAAGAATGCATGAGCCGATCGTAGCAGATGTGGATATGGAGATTTCTGATGAAGAGGCCCAGCAGTCTGCATTTACTTATGTGAGTGTTTCTACCGGCGGGGATGAACTGACGGAGGATGACCGGAAGGAGAAAAAAGAACAGGCACAGGAAATCCTGGATAAGATGAAGGAAGATCCAACGGCAGATATGAGTGAGACTGCAAAGGCGGTAGACGATAGCTACAATGCATTGAAAGGTACCTTTACGACACATGAAAACGAGGATGAAGAAGGAACCGCCTCTTCCTATCCGGATGAAGTACTTGCTGCCCTTCGCAAGCTGAAGGAAGGTGAGGTCGCTTCTGAGTTGACTGAAACGGATAACGGCTATTATATTTTAAGACTGGATCAGGAGTTTGATGAGGAGGCTACTGAATCCAGGAAGGATTCTATACTGGAAACCAGAAAGAGTGATTTGTATACCGAGGTTACGGAGAAATGGCTGGAGGAAGCAGATATCAAGGTTGAAGATAAGGTATTAAAAACTCTGAAGGTGACGGATAATCACAGCTTTAATATTCAGATTCCGGAAACGGAGGCTGAGGAAGACGTGGAAGCCGCAGATGACGGGCCGGAAATTGAGGAAGAAGCAGAGGAGGCTCTTACAGAAGAAGAAATAGATGCAGAAGCAGATATTACTGCAGAAGAGGCTTCAGAGGAAGAGGATGCTGTCACAGAAGAGAGTGCATCTGAGGATGGCGCAGAGACAGCGGCTGAGGAGAAAGGCACGGAAGCCGGAGCGGAGGTTACTCCAGCAAAAGATGCAGAGTCCACCCCGGCAAAAGATGCAGATTAAAATTAATAAATAATGAGAAGCACAAACCCGGCCTGGTAATGGCCGGGTTTTTGTTTTGCCCTAAAAAGCTGAGAGCTGGGTTTGGAAAATTACTTGTTAGGGCTATATTACTTTTCGGGACTCTCAAGCTGCTCTTTTAATATAGCAATCTCTTTTAATAGCTCCTGATTCTGGTGTTCTTTTTCCTGCAGTTTTCTTTCTTTCTCTTTTAATTGGGTATTTTGCTGCTCTAACTGCTCCTGCATCTGGTCAATCATCAGTCTGACCGTATTTCTATCCATAATCTTCAATTCTTCAGAAAACAATCCCATCACCCTTTCTACATTCCGGCACATGTCGTAAATATGCTGATACATAGGCTTAAATTCAGGATATACTTCTATCAGTGTAATGATATCTTCCGGTTCGTCGGAACACAGGAAGGTAAGCCGCGCATCCAGTTTATTGTGAATACCTTTATTGTGTAGGTTTTTCTTAAAAATGTCAAGGGGAAGGAAGATATATTTCTGCGGCATATCAAGTGCTAAGCCGGTATTGGATTTTTGCTCGAAATAATGGAGACAGGTATCCGGGAAGCGTTGTAACTCTTTGGTACTGGTTTCAAACAAGACTATCGTATAGACATTTTTAATATCTTTGTAGCTGAATTTTTCTTTTTTCTCACTCCGCACTCTCCTATATTGGTGCAGCAGCAAGTCGGCACCATAGCAGGCAGCCCTTTGTCCGGGAAAGAGATAGCCGATTTTCTGAACCTCGATATCAGCAAGGCATCCATTTGATAATTCTACAAGGATATCTGTGATGAGCAGGGATTCCTCATCTGCAATTCGGGTAGAATCATTGGCAAGTACCTGGTATATTTCTTCCTTTGCCCGAATCGTCGGAAAATGCTGCTGCAGCTTGTTGGTCATAGATAATTCCTCCATTAGAATTTTTCGTAACTTACTATAAAATTGTCCGTATTTCTATGAAATTGTACATAATGACGAAAAATCGATTGACTAATAGTAAATGTTGGTGATATTATACAAACACTTGATGACTCCGAGAGTTTATATTATGAAAATGGAGGAGAAATATGAGACGTTCTACATTAAATAGTATTATTGAAGATGCAATTCGGTTTATGAGAGAGAAAGATATTCCACTTCCGCCATTTGCATATTGGGGACCAAAGGAATGGAAAGAGGCCGGTTCGGAATATGAAGAGCTGGTAGAGAATATGCTTGGCTGGGACATTACAGATTTCGGAAGTGGAGATTTTAACAAAATTGGTCTTACTATTTTTACATTTCGTAACGGTAATTTCCGTAATAAAGAGAAATACCCGAAGCCATACGCAGAAAAGCTTTTGCTGGTAGGGGACGGACAGATTCTCCCGTATCATTATCATTGGAGCAAAATGGAAGATATCATCAATCGTGGTGGAGGTGACCTTTGTTTGACTCTGTACAATTGTACAGCAGAGGATTTTGCAGATGTGAATGGTGGGCGCGCGGGTAAGCCGGGCATTTTTGCTGATACGCCTGTAAAAGTAAAGATTGACGGGCAGACTGTAATGGTACCGGCCGGCGGCGAAGTGATTCTGAAACCAGGCCAGAGCATAACGCTTTCTCCTGGTCAGTATCACACATGGCAGGGTGTTTCGGGAACAGGTCCGGTTATGTTGTTTGAAGTATCTACCTGCAATGACGATACCATTGACAACCGTTTCCATACTGCAGGCGGCAGACTTCCTGAGGTTGAGGAAGATGAGGAGGCCAAATATCTTATTTTCAAAGATTATAAGAATTATACAAACTTATAATTTGCAGAAACACATTTGTATTTTATCAGGCAAAGGCCGATAAGATAAATAATGTATTGGAGGATAGTTTTATGATGAAGAAGAAATTTGCCATTGGAATGGCAACCGCTATGCTTGCTTCCATGCTGGGCAGCAATGTAGTATTCGCTGAAGGTGCAGACACCATGACTATGGATGAAGTGATCGCAGATGTTAAGGAATCCGAAGTGCCAAGGGATATCAAACTCGGTTATGTTTGCATGAACCTTGCAAATCCGTGGTTTGTACAGGTGGTTGAAGGTTTTGAAGCTGCTTGTGAAGAAATGGGCATTGAGAAACCTTTGACAATTGACTCTCAGTACGATGTTGACAAGCAGGTATCTGACGTTGAAACCCTGGTTGGTGATGAATATGATGCAATCATGCTCTCCCCAATTGATCAGAACGCCCTCGAAACGGTTGTTACTGCAGCTAAAGATGCTGGTATTATTGTAAGCTGTGCTGCGCAGAGTGTTGATATTGCTGACTTCCGTTATATCGTAGAGGAATATACATACGGACAAGCTATTGGACAGAACGCGGCAAACTGGATCAATGAGAATCTTGCAGATCAGGAAGAAGTTCAGGTTTGTATTATTTCTCAGGACAACGTAGAAGACGTTATCGCACGTGGTAATGGTGTCCAGGAAACTCTGGAAGCCGAGTGCCCGAATGTAAAGGTAGTTGTTCGCCAGGCCGGTGATACTCCTGAAGGCGGACTTCAAATTGTAGAAAGTGCTCTTGCAGCATATCCAGACCTTCAGGTTGTAGTTGCAACAAACGATTCCGGCGGAATCGGTGGATATCAGGCACTTGTTAATGCTGGTTATACAGGGTCTGATCCTGTAGCTGTATTCTCCGGTGATGCAACAGACGAAGCTCTGAACGACATGCTCCAGGAGGATACTATCTACAGAGGAACCGTTGACCTTGCTCCATATGCATGCGGTTATGAATCTGCATATCAGCTGGTTTACTATATCATAAATGGCGCGCCCGCAGAAACTAAGACTCAGGGCTTCAACCCGGTTATGGTTTCACTTGCAGATCTTCTTGATGGGACATATGCTTACGAGGCAGAATAAGATTATTTTTTTAATGTAAAAAATTTGAATTGAATAAAGTATAAATGCAGGAGGGGCTGCCACACCAAATTCAGTGTCTACTTGACGGGTAGCACACCATTGTTAGTGCGACGGCTCCTCTCTATTGTCTGAGTTAAAAGGGAATGGAGGCTTATGGATGGAAGACATAATCTTGAGAGTCAAGGATATCTGTAAATACTATCCTGGCGTTAAGGCCCTGGATGGCATAACCTTTAACATAAATAGGGGAGAGGTTCATGCAATCTGCGGAGAAAACGGAGCAGGAAAGTCGACATTTATAAAAATCCTGACCGGCGCCAATGAACCAACCGGCGGCACGGTGGAATTTAATGGAATAGAATATTCAAGATTAACTCCGAAACAGTCCATGGATTTGGGAATCAGCGTTATATATCAGGAATTTAGTTTGATTCCATATCTGTCGGTGGCAGAAAACATTTTTTATGGACGAGAAATTAAGAAAGGAATAATCAGGGATATTGCAGCCATGGAAAAGCAGGCGCGTGAGCTTTGTAAGGAAATGGGTGTGGAAATAGATGTAAGAAAGAGAGTGTGCGATCTTGGCATCGCATTCCAGCAGATAGTGGAGATTTTGAAAGCAGTCTCTAAAAGGACTGAATTTATCATAATGGATGAGCCTACTGCTCCTCTGACGATGAAAGAAACAGAAGTTTTCTTTAAAATTATTAAGAAGTTAAAAGAAGAAAAAGTAACGATCATCTTTATTTCTCATCGTCTGGAGGAAGTATTTGAAATTTGTGACAGAGTTTCGATATTCTGTGATGGAAAATATATCTTGACCAGAGATGTTCAGGATATTACCAGAAAAGAACTTATCACTTACATGGTAGGTCGTGAGCTCTCCGATGATTATCCGGTACCAAACCGCGAAATCGGTGAAACTATTTTAAAGGTGGAGCATCTGACTAATAAACAGGTTAGCGATGTAAGCTTTGAATTGAAACGCGGAGAAATTCTCGGGTTTGGGGGTTTGGTGGGAGCAGGACGTACAGAGCTTGTACGGGCAATTTATGGGGCGGATCCTATTCAGTCCGGCAATATTACCTTCCTTGGCAAGCCTTATGTGCCCAAAACACCGAAGGAAGGTCTAGCAGCAGGCATAGGTCTGATTCCTGAAGACAGAAAAGCCCAGGGCTGTGTTCTTTCCCTAAGCATACGTGAAAATATTGTCTATAGTATTCTAAAGCGGATATCTAAAATGGGAGTTATCCAGAAGAAGAGTGAAGAGGAATGCATTACAAAATATATTAAGGACATGAATGTCAAAACTCCAAGTCCGAATCAGTTGGTAAAGAATCTCTCTGGTGGTAATCAGCAGAAAATTGTTCTTGCAAAGGCTATGGTTACAGACTGTGAGGTTTTGATTTTTGATGAGCCGACTCGTGGCATTGACGTAGGTGCCAAGCAGGAGATTTATGGACTGATGTGTAAACTGGCTGAAGCAGGAAAGAGTATCATTATGATCAGTTCGGAGATGCCGGAACTTCTGGGTATGGCGGATAGGATCGTGGTTATGAGTAAGGGACAGAAGGCTGGAGAACTGAATAAGGACGAATATAACCAGACACTGGTGCTGGAAATGGCATCCAGTAAACTTTAAGCTGAGGGAGGAATACAGAATATGAAGGCAAAGAATAATAAAAGTATAGTTAATGTTTTGTTGAATTACGGCATTCTGGTTGCATTAATCGTTATGGTAGGAATCTTTTCCGTCGCGTCTAAGAACTTTTTAAGTACCAATACCATGCTCACCATTTTGAAGCAGGTCTCCATTACTGGCATTGTATGTATTGGTCAGACGATGGTTATGCTGACCGGTGGTATTGACCTTTCCGTCGGTTCAATTGCAGGTGTATCCGCAGTTACAACGGCAATTTTTCTGAAAAGCTTTGAGCTGTCCATTCCGCTTGCGTGTGTTCTGACTCTGATTCTTGCGCTTGTTTATGGTATCATCAGTGGACTTTGCGTTACTAAATTGAACATGCCTCCGCTTATTGCAACACTTGGTATGCAGACATCTCTTCGCGGCCTGGCATATATCGTTACAGGAGGTCTTCCGGTATATGGATTTACCAAAGTATTTGGCTCATTTGCACAGGGTTCTTTTCTTGGTATTCCGCTTCCTGTTGTACTGGTGATTATACTGTTTATTATCTTTATATGGGCACTGTCCAAAACCACATTGGGCCGATATTTGTATGGGGTCGGCGGTAATGAAGAGGCATCCCGTCTTTCTGGTGTCAGCGTTATAAATGTAAAACTGATGGCTTATGGTCTTAGTGGATTTCTGGCAGGCATTGCGGGTTTGGTACTTCTTTCCAGAACAAGCTCAGGTCAGCCGTCAGCTGGTTCTAACTATGAAATGGATGCGATTACAGCTGTTGTACTCGGGGGTGTATCTCTTAGCGGCGGCGAAGGCAAATTACATATGGTTATCATTGGTGTGCTTCTGATGGGTACTCTTCAGACTGGTATGATTATGTGCGGCATTAATGATTATGTTCAGCAACTGGTAAAGGGTATCGTTCTGATAATTGCAGTCGCATACTCCGAGTTTTCCAAGAAGGTCCGCAATAGGATGAGTGTGGCAGCATAAATCAAAATTACGATGTAAAAGTGCTGGCGACAGCACTTTTGTTTGTTCCGTAAAATGGGTTTAAGAACATTATCAATATAATGATCTGTCGGAATCCTGAGTGATTATGCCAGTGAAGCAGGCATCAGAACATCTGCCTGGGCGCTGGAGCGGTATTGATTGGCTGTGATGCCGACCTCTTTTTTGAAAACGCTGCAGAAATAATTGTATTCACCAAAGCCTGTTTGTTCTGCGATTTCCAGAATCGTCAGATTTGTTTCCGTAAGAAGATATTTTGCACGTTCAATACGTTTTAACTTAATGTAGCGGCCAATACTCATGTTCAGTGCATCATTGAAGGTCTCATAGAGCTTCGTGCGGCTCATCAGAAACTCCTCGCATAGCTCGGACGTGGAAATTTTATCAGTAAGATGACGGTCTATATATTCATCCAGCTTCATGATAAAACCGTTTCGGTTCAGGCGGGCTATTTCGTGATACATGATGTAATAGGTACATGCTTCCAAAAGTCTTGCAATAGAAAGAATTTCTTCGTCGCTCCGGTACTGGATATGGGAAATAATTTCCGGAAGCTGTTCTACGTGAATTCGATAGTCCTCACATTTCTGCCGGATGCACCGGGTAAGCCTGGTACGATCCGGGGAGTTTGTGATCTGACCAAAAACAATGTAACCGATAATAACGTCCCGGTCCCAAAGAGGTGCAACGACTTCAGAGAGACCAAGATGGCAGGTATAGACAATCGTTTTCTGTTCCTGACGGCACTTTTTGAAGGCCTGCAGGTTGCTTTCTTTACAGTGCAGGTACGTACTGGCGTTATCATGCATGATAGCACAAATGGAAGCGTTTTCTTTGGGATAAGAAAGAATTTTATTATAATTTCCGTCATAGATGGAAGAACGGACGTGGGTCACATTATAAAAATCTTTCATTATATTTTCCAATGACATGATTTCGAGATTCAGCTTCATAAGTATATTCCTCCAGGTCAAAATGCTTATGTGGTCGGGAGAGTGAAGGATCAGATGCGGACGACTTTGCGGCAGGTATGGTTTATTGTTTGGTTTTAAATTAGAAATTTATACAGATTCATGAAAATATTATAGCGAATCTTTTCGGATAATGCAATGGCGCTTTTGCAGTCCCGAAAAGACAGGGAGGAAAAAGAATGCTGGTAACATTAAAAGATATTTTAGGATTATGTGAGACTGCCGGGTGTGCGGTGGGTTCCTTTAATACTCCGAACCTGGAATCCATCCTTGCAGTTATTCAGTCCGCAGAGGAACTGGATGTGCCTGTAATCATTCAGCATGCGGAGGGGCATGAGTCGATTATGCCGTTGAAGACGATTGGGCCGATCATGCTCGAGCTGGCTGAAAAGGCCAAGGTTCCGGTTGCGGTTCATCTTGACCATGGAGAAAGTCTGAATTATATCTATACTGCTTTAGCTATGGGATTTACTTCCGTTATGTATGACGGCTCCGTTCTTCCCTTTGATGCAAATGCAGCCAATACGAGGCTGGTAGTGTCTATGGCAAAGAAGACGGGTGCCTCTGTGGAAGCGGAAATCGGGTGTATGGGAAGAAGAGAAACGGGTGCGCAGCGGGAATTTGCGGGTTCTGCGGACCCGGCCAAAATTTATACGGATCCGGAGGAAGCCAGAAGATTTGTTGATGCCACAGGCATTGATGCGCTTGCATGCTCCTTTGGAACAACGCACGGTGTTTATGTCACTGAGCCGAAGCTGGATTTTCGTGTTGTGGAGCAGGTGAGGGATAAGGCACATGTTCCGGTGGTCATGCACGGCGGTTCCGGTGTCAGCAGAGAGGATTTCCGGACAGCCATCAAAAAGGGCGTGCGTAAGGTAAACTATTATACGTATATGGCGATTGCGGGAGGTCAGAATGTAGCTGACCAATTCCGGATGGGATGTATTCCGGTGGAGCATAAAGGGAAAAAATATAAATACTGTTATTCTCTTATAGAGAGTGAAAAGGATGTGCCGATTCTTTATCACGATATTGTGAACTGGGGCACCAAAGCCATGCAGGAGAATTGTAAGAGGGCTATGGAGATATTTGCGATGAAATAGCAGATAGATGCGGAGCAGAAATTCACATCGTGCGCTGTATTCAGAATGGAAGAGAAAGGAATGAATGTATTTATGAAAATTGCAGGACTTGATATCGGGACGACCGGCTGCAAGCTTACGGTATTTGATCAAGATGGAGCATATCTCGATAAAGCATATCAGGATTATCCCATAAAACGGCAGGAGGGTGAGCATGAGGTCGATGCGGAAGCAATCATGGAAGGCGTTTTGTCTGTTATGAAAGAAATAGGCAGGAAGCATCCGGATATCGCCGGAATCGGTGTGACAAGCTTTGGTGAAACGTTTGTACTTGCGGATGAATATGGAACACCGCTGCATCCCGCCATGCTTTATACGGATCCGAGGGGTGCTGAGGAATGCAAAGAGCTGGAAGAAAAAATGGGAAGCCGGACAATCGCATCCATAACCGGTCTGAAGCCTCATGAAATGTACAGCATTGCAAAAATCATGTGGCTGAAACGCAATAAACCGGAAATTTATCAAAAAGCAAAGCATGTTTTCCTGATGCAGGATTATGTTGTGTTCGGATTGACCGGAAATGCTCAGATTGACTATTCTCTGGCAACCAGAACTATGGCGTTCGATATCACTTCCCTGAAATGGAGTGAGGATATTTTCAGATATGCCCGGATTGATATTGGCTTGATGTCCAAAGCTGTACCTACGGGAACGGAAGCAGGAACAATTTTACCGGAAATCGCGGAAAAAACAGGGCTTTCCGTCAAAACAAAAATTGTTTCCATAAGCCATGATCAGGTAGCGGCAGCCGTTGGAGCAGGAGCTTTTGATTCTGATAAAGCAGTGGATGGCGCGGGGACGGTAGAGTGCATAACTCCGATTTATGATGGCCTGCCGGATTTGGATGTGATGTATAATGGTAATTTCGCAGTGGTGCCGTATGTAATTCCCGGAAAATACGTCTGCTATGCATTTTCTTATACAGGAGGAGCATTGATTCAGTGGTGTGTGGACACGTTGGCAAAAAAGGAAAAGGAGCTGTCTGCGGCTCAGGGAATTTCAGTAAATGAGTTTTTGGAAGGGGACTTCCATGAGCCGACAGGAATGCTGGTGCTTCCCCATTTTGCCGGGGCTGCAACTCCGTACATGGATACAGGGGCAAAAGGTGTGATTGTGGGGTTAACCGCAGCAACTACCCTGCATGAGATTTATCGTGCCTGCATGGAGGGTGTTGTTTATGAAATGTATTTGAATAAGGAATATCTGGAAAAATCCGGTGTTCATTTTCAGATGCTTCATGCAACCGGAGGCGGTGCAAAATCCCAGGTATGGATGCAGATGAAGGCAGATATGCTGAACCTTCCGGTTACTGCACTTGAAACAGCGGATGCAGGAACCGTAGGAAGTGCGATGCTGACAGGAATTGCAGCAGGCTGTTTCTGTGATCTTAGGGATGCGTCAGCACATATGATCGAAAAGAAAAAGGTTTATTATCCGAGAGAAGAGATGCATAAAAAATATGCGGAGGTTTACAAAAGATACAGAAGGCTGTACAATGCAGTGCGGCCATTGATGTAAGGAGGCAGAGCATGAATCCATATATAGGACATGAATCCCAGCTTTATGGGATAGAGGAGCATCGGCTGGCAGGCGGGAAAGGTGACGGAATGCGTTTGCTTGAGGTGAATAACGGGAAAGGACTGGAGCTGACAATTTCATTAGACCGCTGTGCAGATATATCACGGTTAAAATACCGTGAAATCAGAGTTCGTTTGGACACAAATGAATTTGTCATTCATGATACGATTAAAAATACCGGGGATTCCAGGCAGCCGTTTGAAATTTTGTATCATATGAATATGGGGTATCCGCTTCTGGACGAAGACAGTGTGATAGAAATTCCATCCGTGGAAGTGGTGGCAAGGGATGCTCATGCACTGAAAGGACTTGCTAATTGGAAAGAGATATCAAAACCACAGGCAGGATTTGTAGAGCAGTGCTATTATCATCTGTTTGAAACGGAAGGAAAAGCATCTGTTTATCAACCGAAACAGGAGCTGGGATTGGAGATTTCCTTTGATCCGAAGCAGTTGGATGGATTTGTAGAGTGGAAGATGCTTGGCGTACGGGATTATGTGCTTGGCCTGGAATGCGGAAACTGTTATCCGGATGGAAGAGATGTTATGCGAAAAAAAGGAATGCTGAAGTTTTTGGAGCCAGGGGAAAAGAAAGAATATGAAGTAAACATAAAAATGCTGTAACTGGTATTGCAGAAATAGCCCCCGGCGTAGTCTTATAGGAGGTTTACGCCGGGAAGTTATCTTAGTTTTGTGTGTGTGATTCCGCTCTTTCTTTCATATGTACATGAATTCCATTTACCTCCACATTATCCTCCATGGGAATGACAAGGCAGCGACGCCCATCTACAAGCATAGTTTCAACAAGGTCTGCACGTTCCGGGTTCACATGGATGACAACATCCGGTGTTTTGATCTCAAAGCGGCGGGTATTGGTGATGTTGGACGCCATAAGGGAGGATTTTTCTCCGGTGGTCATCTCGTACTGCTCATCAAAGGATTCCAGCCGTTCATCTTCTACACCGCATTCCTCAAATAAGCGTTTTACTTCAGATTTTGTCAGTACGATCGGTTCCGGTTCGTCCTTTTGGGATTCTACCCATTCGTTAAGCCTTTCGTGAATATTCATGACCGTATCATAGGCGCAGTCCTCCCCAAGTGTTTCCTCTACCAGAGCGTTGAAGGAATCCCTCTGTCCTCCTGCAGAGAGGGGAGTATGACAGCCAAAAAGCTCGTCAATGAAGGTACTCCGGAGCTGCTCCGCATTTTTGGTATAGTAGAGCAGACCGTGAATATCTGTACTTCTGTCATTGAACAATGGAAACAGAAAGCCCAGATCCGGCATTTCCACGATCCAGTCACGGATACGGTCTTCAATATTGTTGGTTTCCGCATTATAGCAGAGGCCCGCCTTAGAAAGGTTTACCGGGCAGATGCTGCACAGGATATGTTCATAAATTTCATCAGAGGCATCAAACATCTCCTGTCCATCCGAAGACTTGCCGGGAATATCATATACGGCATGAATTAAAATGATGTAGTAATTTTCGCCATAATCATAGTTTTCTATGATTTTGTCGTAGAAGCTGTCCAGAATTGCATCATCCTGAAGCTTGCTGTTACGCAGCTTCAGCAGGAATTCCTGTGTTCCGCCTTCCTTTTCCTGCTCCAGAGGAAATTCCATATTGATCAGATTTTTACCGATGGTACCGGAAAGCGTTTTTTTGAAAAGGTCAAAGTATTTAAACATTTCTTCCTCTGATAATGAGAGAAACGCTTCCTTTAATTTCGTCTTTATATTTTTTTCGCCGTCTACATAACATCCGCAGATGCGGGTAATGGCACAGTTGTTTGGGGTGAACTGTTTTTTGATTTCTGAAATTTCTTTTTTATTCATGGTCTACCTCACAAGAAAGATTAGATTCCGGCGAACCGGATTTGTAAAAGGCCTGCAAAAGCAGGGATTGGACAAATTGTCGGAAACTGTCCTTCATTATAAATCAAATTTTGCGGACGGGCAAGCGTCATACCCGAATAAAAAAACAAATTAAAAATACTGTTGCAGTGCTGAAGAAGTGATAGACAAGTTGTGGGTTATGCATATTGTATAAAAATGGAAAAACAAAACTGTCTAAAATTATCAAATGTGTTAAGAAATTTATAGGTGGACAAAAAAATATTATATTTTATTTCTAAAAAAGAATTGCTAAAATAGAAACTACCAAGCGGACAAGTGAACCGCAAAAAAAGGAGGACATGATTCATGAAGAGAAAATTACTGGCTAGCTTACTTTGCGTAGCAATGGGTGTTACTACTATCACCGGTGCAGCAAGCGTTTTTGCAGCAGAAGAGACTGAGGCAGCAGAGGATACCGAAGCGGAAGAAACCGAAGAGACAGCAGAAGAAGCTGCAGAAGATTTAGAGTCTGGCGATGATACAAAAGAAGCAGTCGATATGGAAGGCGTAGATGTAGAAAATACAAAAATCGGTATTAGTATTTATCAGTTCGCAGATAACTTTATGACTCTGTATCGTACAGAATTAGTTCGCTATCTGACCGAAGACCTTGGATTCAAAGAGGAAAACATTGTTGTTCAGGATGGTAAGAATGACCAGGCAGAGCAGACAAATCAGATCAATAACTTTATCACAGACCAGGTAGACGTTATGATTCTGAACCTTGTACAGTCTTCTTCCGCACCGCAGGTTACTGATATGTGTAACGAGGCAGGGATTCCGGTAGTTTATATTAACCGTCAGCCAGATGAAACAGAGTCTGACAGATGGGCAGCAGACGGCATCAAAGCTACTTACATTGGTGCAGATGCCAGACAGTCCGGTACATACCAGGGCGAGGAAATTCTTGAAACTGAAAACGGCGGTGATATCAACGGCGACGGCAAAGTTTCCTATATCATGGTTCAGGGTGACCCGGAAAACATTGATGCTCAGTACAGAACAGAATACTCTGTAAAAGCTTTGACAGACGCTGGTGTTGAAGTTGAAGAACTCCTTCTTCAGAGAGGTGACTGGGATCAGGCAAAAGGTCAGCAGATCGTTCAGGACGCTCTGACACAGTTTGGCGATCAGGTAGAAGTTGTATTCTGTAACAACGATGCTATGGCTCTTGGTGCTCTTCAGGCAATCCAGGCAGCAGGCAGAACCATCGGTGAAGATATCTACTTAGTAGGCGTTGACGCTCTGACAGATGCTGTTCAGAATATCGTAGACGGCAACTTCACAGGTACTGTATTCAACGATTACTTCGGACAGGCTCAGGGAGCTGCAGACCTTGCAGTGAAATATCTGAAGGGCGAAGATGTTGAACCTGTAAATATGGTTGACTATGTAAAAGTTACCGCTGATAATGCAGCAGACATCCTTGAACTGATCAAATAATCCGGATTCAAAGAATATCGAATAAAACATGTTGGGTGTGTCGAAAGAGGCACACCCACTTTTATGAAAATAGTAAGGAAACCCACAAGGGGATACCATAATGGCCATACGGCCAGGATTAAGGAAATCCCACAAGGGGATACCATAATGGCCATACGGCCAGGATTAAGGAAATCCCGCAAGGGGATACCATAATGGCCATACGGCCAGGATTAAGGAAAGGAGAGAGTGGGATGGCAGAGTATAGATTGGAGATGCGCGGCGTAAGCAAAAGCTTCCCGGGCGTCAAAGCACTGGATGGAGTAAATTTAAAGGTCCGTCCTGGTACAGTCCATGCACTCATGGGGGAGAACGGCGCCGGTAAATCCACCCTCATGAAATGTCTGTTCGGCATCTATCACATGGACGAAGGGGAAGTCTATGTAGATGGAGAAAAAGTCAACATCGGCAATCCGGATGAAGCATTACATAAAGGTCTCGCGATGGTGCATCAGGAACTGCAGCCGGTTCCTGCACGTACAATTGCTGAAAATATGTATTTGGGACGTTATCCGACAAAATCGGCAGGACCGTTGAAGGTAATTGACCATAAGACCATGAATGAGGAAGCAAAAAAATGGCTCGACAATGTTAAGATGCCATTTGACCCAAAGAGAAAATTGGGAGAATTGTCCATATCACAGATGCAGTCTGTAGAAATTGCAAAAGCAGTTTCTCAGGAGGCAAGACTGATTATTCTGGATGAGCCGACTTCATCTCTGACGGACAATGAGGTAGAGGCCCTGTTCCGTATTGTTCGTGATTTACGGGACAGAGGTGTATCCTTTGTATTTATATCCCATAAGATGGCGGAGCTTCGCCGGATTTCTGATGATATTACGATCATGCGTGATGGTACATATGTAGGGACCTGGGAAATGAAAGACATCAATGATGATGAAATTGTAAAGCAGATGGTTGGCCGTGAGCTGACCAACATTTATCCTCCTCTTGACAATACACCTGGAGATGTCCTTCTGGAAGTAAATAATTTCACCAGCATCCATGACAATTCCTTCAAGGATTGTTCTTTTAAACTGAGAAAAGGCGAAATCCTCGGCTTTGGCGGTCTGGTAGGGGCGCAGCGGACCGAGCTTATGGAAGCGATTTTTGGTATCCGCCATATTACCGGCGGCGAAGTGAAGCTGAATGGTAAAACGTTGAGTATTAAGCGTCCTCAGGATGCGATCAATAATGGTATCGGCATGATTACAGAGGACCGCCGCGGTTCAGGAATCCTGGGATGTTTGTCTATTGCAGACAACGTATCCATCGCCTCCTTGAATCACTATCTGGAAGCAGGAATTAAGCTGAATAAAAAACAGATTGAAGAGCTGGTTCAGGATAATGTAGCAAAATTAAGTATTAAAACTCCAAGCAGCAAGACGCTTATTCAGTCATTGTCCGGCGGTAATCAGCAGAAGGTTATTATTTCCCGCTGGCTGGCAAACAATCCGGATGTATTGATCATGGATGAGCCTACCCGTGGTATTGACGTAGGTGCTAAGTATGAGATTTACCAGATTATGATTCAGCTTGCAAAGCAGGGTAAGGGAATCATTATGATTTCCTCAGAAATGCCGGAGCTGATCGGTGTATCCAACCGTATTATGGTAATGTGCAACGGTAAGATTACAGGCGAAGTATCCGGTGAGGAAGCAACTCAGGAAAATATCATGCATTATGCTACACAGTTCTAAGTGAAGGAGGAGAAAAGAATGGAGAAATCAAAGAAAGTAGATATTAAAAATGTCTTACTCAATAATGGTATTATTGTATTGTTAATGATTCTGGTAATCTATGTAAGTATTACGGTTCCAACATTCAGAAGTTTCAGAAACCTGATGAATCTGGCAATTAATGCTGCACCCCGTGTTATTATTGCACTTGGAGTCAGCGGCTGTCTGATCACAAAAGGTACCGACCTTTCCGCAGGACGTGCAGTTGGTTTAAGTGCCTGCCTGGCTGGTATCATGCTTCAGAAACCAGATGCTCCCGGTAAAGTATGGCCAAACTTCCCACAACTGAATGTTTGGGTGATTCTTTTGATTGTAATGGCTATCTGCGCAGTCTTCGGTCTGATCAACGGTATTGTTGTTTCCTATCTGAACGTGCCTGCTTTCATCGGTACTCTGGGTATGCAGCTTATTATTTATGGTATAGCGCTGGTTGTAACAAACTCTGTTCCGATTGGCGGCTACCGTGCAGACTATATTACAGTCACACAGGGCAAGGTTATTGGAATTCCGCTTCTGTTTGTTTATCTGATTATTGCGGCCGCTATCTTCTGGTTTGTATATAACTATACACGTCATGGCAAATACATGTATGCAATTGGCGGTAATGAGGTTGCAGCAGAGGTTTCCGGTGTTAATGTTAAAAAAACAAAGATCATCATCTATGTAACAGCAGCTTGTATGTATGCAATCGCAGGCTTCCTTCTCGGAGGTAAATCCGGCGGTACCAGCGTGAACATGGGTATGGGCTATGAGCTGGAAGCAATCGCAGCCTGTACCATTGGCGGTGTATCAGTAAATGGCGGTATTGGTAAGGTTTCCGGCGTTATCATTGGTGTTGCTGTATTTGAGCTTTTGAAATCTGCTCTGCAGTTCCTGGGTGTAAATACAAACTACCAGTATATTGCACAGGGTATCGTTATTGTAGTTGCGATCGCATTGGATATCCGTAAATATATTGCGAAGAAATAAAGATGCGGGGGCAGGCAAAAATTGCAAAGCCCGCATCCCCCGCGCTCCCCTGTTGGGCACGTATACGGTGCCGGAAAGAGGAAGTGCCCGGAAAAACGATATGAATATATTATGAAAAGAAAGCGGTCAGGTGTTCTGGCTGCTTTCTTCTTTATAAAGCACAAAAGAAAAAGCGTATATCCGGCACAGAAAAGAATAGTTTTATCCTCTGCGGTTACATGGTATAATAATAAATATTATACCTGTGCACAGAGCCGCCGAAGGAGCCGTTAACGCTTGTGACCGGGGACAGACAGGGTGCAGCGGGATGAAGTGTGCAGCCGGATGGATAGAGTTGAGGAAAGGGCGGAAAACCATGGAATTATACAATATTTTATTGGTAGATGACGAGGCGGATGTTCTCCAGGCTATGAAGCGGAAAATTGACTGGGAGGCCATGGGGTTCTGTCTTGCCGGAACAGCAGAGAATGGTCAGGAAGCGTTGGAGATGGCTGAGCTGCTTCATATAGATGTTGTCATGACAGATATTAAGATGCCTTATATGGATGGGTTGACTCTTTGTAAAAAATTGAAAGAAAATTACCGGAATATGAAGGTGGTTATCTATTCTGGATTTGATGATTTTGAGTTTGCCAGGGAAGCGGTACATTTGGAGGCGGAGGAGTATCTCTTAAAGCCGATCAGCGCAAAGGATATGGAGAATGTTTTTCGAAAAATCAAGGAAAAGCTGGACCAGGAATTTAGTGAACACAGAAATCTGAATAAGCTGTCAGAATACTATAAGAGAAGTCTTCCGGCCATGCAGGAGCAGCTTTTTATGGGTATTTTGGAAGGGAAGATTACCGGAGAGCGTGCCAAGATGATGTTGGAAACATATGAAATGCAGTTTGATGCGCCCTATTACGTGGTAGCAATGCTTTATGCGGATACGAATCCAAAGGAGGTTCGGGGAAAAACCGCGCAGCTTCTCACATTGTCATTGAAGGATATGGCACAGGATTACTTGAATGAAAGACTGAGATTTTACAGTGCGATTTATTTGGATGAGGTGATCCTGGTTTTTATGGTGCAGGATAGAGACAGTATGGAGGCTGTGCTGTATCATTTGGATCAGGTTTGCAAAATGGGAACCAGAGTTCTGAATGTTCCCGTGACCGCTTCGGTCGGACAGGTCTGCGATCAACTGGATTTTTTGACGACCTCTTATCAGGAAGCCCGGAATGCTATGGAATACAGAACGATCCTGGGAGGCAGCCAGGTGTTGTATATAGGTGACATTGAGCCAAGTCCCAAGGATTCTGTTTCTCTTATGGAGTATGATTTTCAGAATCTGATGCGTGCGGTAAAGCTTGGGAACCGGGAAGAAACAAATGATGCGATTGCTCAGTTTATGGAAAGTATCCGCAGTTTTTCAATCTCACCAAACCAATATCAGCTTTTGATCATGGAGCTTCTGACAGAGTTGATGAAGATAGGGCGTGCTTATAAGCTGCGTACAAGGCAGATTTTTGGGGAAGCTTCTGTTCCGTGGCATGAATTGTATAAATATATTTCTATAGATGAGCTTGAATATTGGCTTCAGGAGGTTTGTACAAATTTACGGCATACGCTGCGCCATGAGAGAACGGATTCTGCCATGCGTCTGACGGAACAGGCAAAGATGTATATAGAAGAGCATTATAAAGAGAACGATCTGTCTGCGGAGACCCTGTGCAGGCATTTAAATGTCAGTGCGGCTTATTTTTCGACAGTTTTTAAGAAGGAGGTTGGACTTAGCTTTGTAGCATATCTGACGAAAATACGGTTGGAACATGCAGTGGAGCTGCTTCGTAATACGGAGGATAAGACTTACGTGATCGCGGAAGCCGTTGGATATACGGAGCCGAATTATTTCAGCTATGTGTTTAAAAAACAGTATGGGATTTCTCCGTCTAAATACCGGGCAAACCTGCTTGCAGGGGAGAAGTCGGGAGAAGGATGAGATATCCTGAAATGGTGAGTGTGAATGAAGTATATAATCCAAAAATGGAAAGATTTTTTATCTGAAATTCGTAACCGGGGAATGCAGTTTATGATTTCGGCATCCTTTACTTTGGTAGCTCTTGTAGGTATGGTCTTTATCGGCGTTTTTCTTTTCCGGAGTTATGGAAATGCGTCTGAAGAAACTATCCTGAATGACAGCAGACAATTGCTTGCCCAGGTGGAAATCAATCTGAATACGTATCTTCGGAATATGATGCGGATTTCAGACGCCATGTATTATAATGTTATTAAGAATGTAGATCTGGATGAGGACAATATGAGCCAGGAGCTGAATCTGCTTTATGAGGTAAATAAGGACAACCTGGTCAGTCTTGCCTGTTTTACGGAAGAGGGAGAGCTGATTGGAGCGGCGCCGGTGGGCTCTATGAAAAAAAATGTGGATTTGACAGGACAAAGCTGGTTCAGCAGTGCGGCAGAAAAAATGGAAAATCTTCATTTTTCGGAGCTGCATGTACAGAATATATTTGAGAACAGTAATAACCGTTATTATTGGGTTGTGTCCTTAAGCCGGGGTGTGGAGCTGACAAGCAGCGGAAAAATGTCCGGAGGAATTCTTCTGGTAGACATGAATTTCAGTGGTATCCGTCAGCTTTTCACAAAGGTGAATAATCAAAATCAGGGGTATGTTTATCTGATCAACAGTGATGGAGAAATCATTTATCATCCGAAGCAGAATTTGATTTTTTCCCATATGATGCAGGAAAACAATATTGTTGCCAGCGGCTACGATGATGGTGTTTATAAGGAGAAGTTTGAAGGGGAAGACCGGATGGTCGTTGTGAAGACTGTTGGCTATACCGGCTGGAAGATTGTCAGTGTGACGCCGGAAGAAAGCTTTTTCCAGAATTATAACCGGACCAGAGCAACGGCTGTGATCATGATTATGGTTTCTATTCTGCTCATGATATTTGCAAATCAGTTTGTTGCCGTGCGGATTGTAAAGCCGCTCAAAAAGCTGGAGGATTCCATGAAGGGGATTGGAGTGGATAAGGAGCCGCAGATTTATATTGGCGGTTCTCCAGAAATCCAGCATTTGGGAATTACCATACGGTCTATGGTAGAACAGCTCCGGAAGCTGACGGATGACATAGTCCGGGAACAGGAAGAGAAACGCAAGAGTGAGCTGGATGCTCTGCAGTCTCAGATCAATCCGCATTTTCTTTACAATACCCTGGATTCGATTATGTGGATGATAGAATCGGAGCAGTACGAGGAGGCTATTTCTATGGTGCAGGCTCTGGGAAGCCTGTTCCGTATTAGCCTCTCCAAGGGGAAAAATATTATCACAGTCGGAGATGAGCTGCAGCATGCCCGCAATTATCTGGACATTCAGAGGTTTCGTTATAAAAACAAATTTACTTCCTGCTTTGATGTTGAGGAAGGAATCGAAAAATACAAGACAATTAAGCTGATCGTACAGCCTTTGATCGAAAATGCAATTTATTATGGAATGGAGTTTATGGATGGAGAGGGCGAAATCCGTATCCGGGCATATACCAGGGAGGAAGACCTGTTTATTGAGGTAGAAGACAATGGACTGGGAATGCCGGAAGAACAGGTGAAGCACCTGCTGACAGATGGGCGGAGAACCAGGAATAAGGGTTCAGGAATCGGACTTCGGAATGTACATCAGCGTATTCAGCTTTCTTTTGGGAAGAAATACGGCCTGGAAATTCAGAGCGAGCCGGATGAAGGTACCGTGGTTCGGATTCATCTTCCAAAAACAGAAACAGATGTAATAGAGAAAACGGAGGATGTATGATGGTTCAGAAGATGCGTTGGAAACTGTGGGTGGTCATCGTTGGGGCAGCATTGCTTGCGGTTTTTTATTATAGTGCGATACAGGGTGAGACAGAGAAGGAACCTGATAATTATTCTGTGATTTTGTATCAGCATACAGATAATGAATGGGCAATTTTTACGGAGGGAATGAAGCAGGCGGAGGATGACCTGAGGATCAAGGTAAATTATATTACCATGGGTGAAAACGATACGGCAAAGGATCAGGTAAATATGATCGAGAGAGAAATTAAGGCAGGAGCCGATGGAATCTTAATTGCTGCAGTGGACAGCGATAGTCTGCGGCAGGAGCTGGGCGCCATGTCTTTGGCTGTACCGGTCATCTGTGCGGAAACCGGAGTTGGAGCTGCACTGCCGGTCATCAGTGCAGAGGATTATGAAATGGGCAAGGCTCTTGGAAACAAGATTCTGAAAGACATGGACGCCAACGGCCAGGGCCGTGTTGTGACAATTCTTCGAGAGTATATGGAACGGGACAGTGTGCGGCAGCGGTACGAAGGGCTCAGGGACGCACTGGAAGCAGCGGATGAGAAGGTAGAGATTCAGGAATATTCCAGAAGTCCCGGAGATTACAGTCTGCGCCTGTTTGTGGAAACATTGTTTCATAGCTGCGGACAGTATATTGCTGCTTTGGATAAGTATACAACAGAAGAGGCGGGAGCCGCGCGGGCCTCTGATAAAGCGGAATATGAAGCAGATGGGATGCAATTTCAAATTTATGGCATTGGAAATACGGTACAGACTGTAAACGATCTTGATAACGGAAACATTCAGGCGCTGGTCTATCAAAATGAATTCAACATGGGCTATCAGGGATTGAAATGTTTGGCAGAGGCTCGAAAAAAGGACTGGATCGACAGAAATATAAATATTAAATTTGAATTGGTTACAAAAGAGACTCTGTATGAATATGAAAATGAACGCTTATTGTTCCCAAGTGTCTGAGGCAGGTGTGAGCATGAAAAAGTTAAAAAGAAATGGTAGAAGTTTCGTAGCAGGGGTTGTCGGCGTATGTGTTCTGGGAGGCTGCGGTATGCAGCAGAATTTTGTTGAGGAAAAGGTATCCAGCTTAAAAATAGGAATTAGTGTATATGATCAGTATGATACTTTTGTGACGGAGCTGGTTTCGCATCTGCAGTCTTATGCAAAGGAAAAAGAGAAGGACTGGGATATTTCGATTACCCTGGAAATTCAAAATGCTGACGGCAGCCAGATGCTGCAGAATGATCAGATGGATGACTTTATTGAGGAAAGAGTTGATATTGCATGCATCAACCTTGTAGACAGGACAGATGCCTCCACCATTATAGAAAAGGCCAAGAACAGTGATGTGCCGGTCATATTTTTTAACAGAGAGCTGGTAAAGGAGGATCTGGAGCGTTGGGATAAGCTGTATTATGTAGGTGCGGATGCCTTTGAATCCGGCAAGCTTCAGGGTGATATTCTCGTAGAAGAGTGTAAGGTGAACTTTTCCAAAATTGACAAAAACGGGGATGGCGTACTGCAGTACGTCATGTTGGAAGGAGAAGCAGGCCATAATGATTCTATGGTGAGAAGCATGTCTGTAATTAATGAAATTACGGACAGAGGATATCTGGTCCAGAAATTATCGGATGAAATTGCCAATTGGAACCGGGATCAGGCAGCGAACAAAATGAAGCAGTTCATAGATATGTATGGAGACGATATCGAGGTTGTATTGGCAAATAACGATGATATGGCTTTGGGTGCAATTGATGCATTGAAAGCAGAGGGGATTAGAGTGGGTTCCGAAGGCTGGCCTATGGTACTTGGGATTGATGGTACCTCTGTTGGACTGAAGGCGGTGGATAACGGTGAAATGCTGGGGACTGTTCTGAATGACGCGAAGGGACAGGCGAGAGGGATTCTGGAATTGTCGTATTCCCTAATCCGGGGAACAAAGCTTTCGAAGGAATTCAGGCTGCTGGATGAGAAATATATCAGACAGCCGTATGAGATTGTAACAGAAAAGAATCTGGGCGAAATACAGATGCGGCTTATGGACTAAAACCTATTTTGACTTGTATTTGTGAGGATACGGAACAGATACGATATTTTACGTAAATTTAGCACATACAATACATTAGATTTAATAATGCGCTGATAGAGTATGCTTGTCAAAACAAATTTCAGGGAATGAAACAAGACGAGAGGAGAAATTGTTATGAAAGCAAAAAAAATCGGCGCATTTTTATTGGCAGCCAGTATGTTGGCCTCAAATGCTGTAATTTCACAGCCGGCTATGGCAGCAGAGTACACGGCGGAAGAAGCAGAGGTAAAAGCTCCGAAGTATATTTTTCTATTTATCGGAGATGGAATGAGCTATCCGCAGATTCAGACTACAAATTATTTTTTAAGTGCTGTGGAGGATGACGGGGATGAGATTCTCACAAGCAGGGATCATTTGAATATGTTCTCTTTTCCGGTAGCCGGATCTGCCCAGACCTATGACAGCACGTCCTTCTGTCCGGATTCCGCATCTACCGCGACATCTATCTCTACGGGCCATAAGACTTACAGCGGAACCATTAATATGGACGAAAAAATGGAAACACCGTATGAAACAATTGCCGAGAAATTGAAAAAGCAGCTTGGTTATAAAATCGGTATTCTTTCTACTGTAAATCTAAACCATGCAACACCTGCCGCTTTTTATGCACATCAGGCATCCAGAAACAGCTATTACGAAATTGGGGAAGAGCTGATCGCCAGTGAGTTTGACTATTTTGCAGGCGGCGGATTAAAAAAGACAACCGGTGATGAAGGAGATAAAAAAGATCTTTATGAGCTTGCGCAGGAGGCAGGCTATAAGGTGATCAAAACAAAGGCAGAAGCGGAGGCACTGACTGCCGGGGATGGGAAAGCGATTGTTATCGATGAAACATTGGCAGATGACGATGCAATGAGCTACACCATGGATTTGGAAGATGGTGAATGGGCTCTTGCTGATTATGTAGAAAAGGGTATTGAGGTCCTGGATAATGAAAATGGGTTTTTCATGATGGTAGAAGGCGGTAAGATTGACTGGGCATGTCATGCCAATGATGCGGCGGCTACGATTACGGATACCGTTGCACTGGATGATGCGGTTGGAAAGGCAGTTGAGTTCTACCAGGAACATCCGGAGGAAACTCTGATTCTGGTGACCGGTGACCATGAGACAGGCGGTTTGACTATAGGCTTTGCCGGAACAGATTATGATACATTTTTATCCAATATCAGTAATCAGAAAATTTCGTATGCAAAATTTGATTCGGATTATGTGACAGGTTACAAGGAAAATAAGACGGATTTTGATACCATAATGGCTGATGTTACAGAGCTTTTCGGTCTGCAGGCACCGAGCGGAGAAACAGGAGATTCGAACCGGGCGGACAGCAAGGACGTGCATCCGGAATCCGAGGATACAGGCTCTCTGGTGATGACAGATTATGAATACAACAAATTAAAAGCTGCTTATGATGAGACAATGTCCCGCACAGGTGAGGAAGAGGAATTCGGACAGGAAGAATACCTTCTGTATGGAAGCTATGAACCGCTGACCGTTACGATCACCCATATCCTGAATAACAAATCCGGTATTAATTTTGCCTCTTATGCACATACCGGACTTCCTGTGGAAGTATTTGCTATGGGCCCGGGTCAGGAGCAGTTTGAAGGCTATTATGACAATACGGATATTTATAATAAGATGGCGGCGCTTACAGGAGTAAACTGATATGAGAAGCAGGCTGAAAAAGAACTCCGTTTCTTTACTGGCAATACTGCTTATTCTCATCCTCATGGCTTTACCTACGGGCTATGAGGATGCCGCTATTTATAAAGGGACAGACCGGGTAAGGGCAAAAGTTATTTCCACGGATGAAAGTACGGTAAAAAGCTCCGGCCTGATCCGGTCAGGAGAGCAGTATTGTCAGACAGAGATACTGGATGGAAAATTCAAGGGACAGATAACAAAGGCCGTCAATATGCTGAGCGGTTCTCTGGAATCTGATAAAATATTCCGGAAGGGTGATATAGTACAGGTAGTGATTAGCTACAAAAATGAAGAAATTCTTTCCGTAACGATGAATGATCATTACAGGATCGATAAAGAGTTGATTTTGGCAGGCATGTTTGTGATCCTTCTTGTATTGTTTGCCGGAAAGACAGGGCTGCGTGCTGTTTATTCTTTTGTGATTACAGTGCTTTCCATATGGAAAATTATGGTACCGGCCTATCTTCAGGGAGTGAATCCAATTTGGTGCGGGCTGCTGCTTACGGCATTTTTGACAGTGCTGATTATTTTTTTGGTCTATGGCTGGGACAAAAGGACAATTGCAGCCAGTGCCGGAGCGTTACTGGGAGTGCTGGTTACCTGTGTGATCGGATATCTGTTCACAGATGCCTTTAAAATTCATGGGGCAGTCATGGCATATTCCGAGAGCCTTCTGTATGCAGGCTATCAGGATTTAAATTTAACGAAGATATTTATGAGTGGGATTTTTATCGGTGCATCCGGTGCAATGATGGATTTATCCGTAGATATTACCTCTGCGGTGAATGAGGTAATAGAAAAGAAACCGGGGATTGGCTGGGGAGAAGCAGCCCGCTCCGGGATGAACGTGGGAAGAGCCGCTATGGGAACCATGACAACGACGCTTCTGCTTGCCTATTCAGGCGGCTATATTGCTCTTTTGATGACTTTTATGGCGCAGGGGACGCCGATTGATAATATCCTGAATTACAAATATGTGTCAGCAGAGATTCTGGATACGGTCATCGGAAGCTTCGGTCTTGTGGCTGTAGCTCCGTTTACGGCACTGACCAGCGGATTTTTACTTACCGGAAGGAAACAGAAATGCTGTACAAAAAATCCTCTTACCTGAACAGAACAGGAAGAGGATTTTTTCATAGGAGCTATATTTTGGAATATCCATAGCTGCTGACAATTGCATCCAGCTTCCGGTGGTTTTTGCAAAGCGGGCATTCATGGAACTTGTAGGTTCCGTAATCAGGAATGTCCTTCTGCTGGAAAATGGAATGGACCGGAAGCTGTGCAACACTGCTGACAGCACTGAAGATAGCAGCGATTCCGCGGATTTTACCTCCATAATATAAAATACTTTCTACGGCTCTGGAAAGAGTTTCGCCTGTGGTTACGGAGCCGTTCAGGATCAGCACGTTTTTGCCCTGGATCATCATTTGGATGTTGTCACGGAAAATCATCTGTCCGACGCTGTTATATTCCGGGGATGTGACATAAATGGTTTGGTGTGCATTCATGGAAAGTACACCTGCCTTGGTTAATTCTTCTGCCAGATAAGCGCCGACTACTTCTAATCCATCCATGCAGACAATCGTATCAATAGGAACGGATGCCTCATAGTTTCCCGACAGGGCTTGTGCAATTCTTCTGGCTTCTGCACATCGGGATTTCATCGTAGTCATGTCCAGATAGTGAGTGATATGGGACTGCGGTGTTGCAAAATGGCCCGGAAAAATCTTTAGCTGGATACGTTCGTCGCTGCGTGCATAAATTTTAAACATTTTTGTTTCCATAGGATACCCCCTTTATCATATATTACGCACATATTAAGTATAGTTATTATAGCATTAGAGTGGAGGAGTTTTCAATATATTCTGGAAATTATGGAAAAAAGAAATGAGATTTTTGATATAAAAAACCTATAGAAAGTGGTTTACACAATGAACAAAAAAAGCCAGGGACCCGTGAGGGCCGCCTGGCATAATAAGGGGAAAGTGAGGGGAGCGATTATCCCTCAATGGCAATATAGCCTTTATTTTCTACTGCTTTTGGAGTTTTTTTCGGAAGAGTTAATTTCAGGATACCATCCTCATATCTGGCATGAACGTCTTCTTCAGTAACTGCGGAGCCTACATAGAAGCTTCGGCTCATGCTGCCGGAGTAGCGTTCCCTGCGGATGAAATTGCCTTTGTCATCTTTTTCATCCTCATTCAGAGATTTTACAGCGGAAAGGGTGAGATAACCGTCTTTTAACTGTACTTTGATGTCCTCTTTCCTGAATCCCGGCAAATCTACATCTAATTCATAGGTGCTGTCGGTTTCGCGGATGTCTGTTTTCATCATGTTCTGTGTCTGCTTTCCGTAAAGAGGATTCTTTTTGCTCCAGAAGTCGTCGCCGAACGGGAAGTTCATCCAATTATCAAATAAGTTTTCTCCAAAAATACTAGGCATCATCATAAATCATATCTCCTTTCAATGTCTTATAAAAAATATATATAAATGTTGTTCTTACAATTTCCGAAACCACAGAAAATTATACAATTATTTTATTGATTCTTTGGCTACATGTTCCTCCATGGTTTCCTCGAGAATTGTCAGGCAGTTTTCCATCGAACATTCAAATTCATCATCGTTATTATTTTTAAAAATAATCAAATCATCTTTTACTGCAGGATCATCCAGATTCTCCGGTATCTCAAAATTGCAGCCGGCAATATATTCATCCCAGTGCTCCAGCTTCCATGTATCCCGGTCTGAATTGCGCCTGATCATTCTCTCATGGACGATCTCAGGAGAAGTTTCCACCCATATGACAACCAGGGTAGTATTTATTTCAGCTAATTTTTTTTTCAGGTGCCGGATATAATTCATGTCGCGGATTTCTCTTGTAAAAGGCGCATTGATCAGTACAATATCGTCATAATTCAAAGCCTCAAGTGCCAGCGCCACCACACATGCATATTCATAATCCCGGATATGCTCCTCAAAAAAACGGCTGCTTCGGTTATACGGCTGACCAGCAGCGGCAAAAATCTGTTTGGACAAAAGAATCAGCGTGTCCTTATCCAGGTAGACCACATGCTGCAGCCGTTTGGCAAGTTCCTTTGAGATAAATGTTTTTCCGCAGGCCGGCGGAGAGGTAACAAGTATTAATTTTTTAATCATGGCAATTCCTCTTTTCTGCCTGATACAGGCTGATGTATAAGGGAGACACACAGCAGTCGGAGAGCATTTCCCTATGCTGTTATTAGAATTGCCCTTTATTAGAAATATATTTATTTATACAGCTTCTTTTCTGCTCTTCGCATATCTATCACTCCTTTTTTTTGTTATACATGTGTTATAACACACATTATTAGCATTGTCAAGAGGTGAGTGCTAATTTTTTTTATTCCCTGATCCAAACTCTCATCTGTCCTCTGCCGCGGTTTCCCCATATGTAGTAGGGAATGGCTTTCATGGTCACCGGTGTTTTTTCCGGAGGGATAGAAGAGTACAGTTGTGCACTGTCCGCATCCCTTCTGCCCGCCATAGTCAGGGTTACTGTGCCGGACAGGATTCCTTCCGTTTCAAAGTGTTCCGTAATTTCACTTTGGCGCGGGAGGGTAAGTGCCTGAAGCTGAGGACCGTTATCGGCACTTTCCAGGCAGTATACGACAGGTCCCCGCATCAGTCCCACACATCCAGCTGTGTCAATACAGCGCACAGTTCCGTAAATTCTGCGGATTTCCATTGGGAAGGATACATTCAGCACGTCACCGGCAGACCATTCCCTTTCGATATATGCATATCCTTTTTCCTGACGGATAGATGCCTCGGCACCATTAATACGAACCTGCAGGTTCCCGGCTTTCACATAGTCCGGAATATGAACCGCTATTGTAAAATGCTTATTCTTTTTGGGGGTCACCGTATATTCGGTCTCTCCCTTCCATGGGTATTGGGTTTTCACCTGGACGGCCGCCAGATTCAGTTCTACCTCCTGGCCGATCATCAGATGGGAATAGATGGTGTCCTCACTCTCGCTCCAGCAATATTTGCCCAGAGACAGTATCATTCTTGCCAGGTTGGGCGGACAGCAGGCGCAGGCATACCAGCCCGGTCTTTCCGGCAGAACATGCTTCATTCCAAAGACTTCACCGGAAAGTCCCGGATTTACCTCAAGAGGATTGACATAAAAGAAATGTCTGCCATCCAGTTGCATGCCGCTGATAGTGGAATTGTACAGGCATCTTTCAATGACATCTGCATACTTTCCATCCGGTTCCATGTCCAGCATCGCCTTTGCAAAAAAAACCAATCCAATCTGTGCACAGGTTTCCGCATAGGCCCTGTCAGGGGGAAGGTCATAATCCTTGGAAAAAGCCTCCCATTCTCCCGATGCGCCGATAGCACCTGTCAGATACATCTTTTTCTCCATGATATTGTCCATAAGGAGCCTGCATGCTGCCTTCAGGCTTTCATCCTCTATAGCTGCTGCCAATTCCGCCATGGCACGGTAAAGATACACTGCCCGTACAGCATGCCCTTCGGCGGACCTCTGCTCCCGCACCGGGGCATGCGACTGGTTGTATTCCAGATAATCCGGGTCCATGTCAAAAACAGAGAAATCTCTTTTTTCCTTTTCTTTATGGAAAAAGTCCTTTCTTGTGCCTCTCCCTTCGATAAAATAAGACGCAAGCTTCCTGTAGCTTTCTTTTCCGGTTACCTGATAGAGACGCATAAGGCCCACCTCTACCTCTTCGTGTCCCGGAATACCGTAATGCTTTTCATTAAAAACAGAAGCAATACAATCTGCCGTTTTTTCTGCCACTTCCAGAAGCTCCCGCTTTCCGGTCACCTCGTAGTACCCACAGGCGGCCTCCATCATATGGCCCATGCAATACAGCTCATGGCCTTCCAGCAAATCCTGCCAGCGGTGCTCCGGCTCCTTAATGGTAAAATAGGTATCCAGATAACCGTCCTCCTGCTGCGCCTTTGCGATAATGGAAATCACTTCATCCGCCCGTTTTTCAAGGGCAGGGTCCGGGCTGACCCAGAGGGAATAGGCCACTGCCTCCAGCCATTTTGCCACATCACTGTCCTGAAATACCATTCCGTAAAAGGCTCCCTCCTCCAATCCGGCAGCAATACGGAAATTTGCCAGGGCGTGGCTTTTTTCCGCCCCGGGAATCTCATCATTTAAAATTTTTTCCTGGTACGGGATAACAGTCTCCACAACCAGCTTCTGGTAGGGGGACCAGAATTTATCCTGACATTTTGTCTGTTTTAAGGATATTGGATGAATTTTTTTCACTTTATCTACTCCTCTCACTCTATGATTTCATAATGCATCTTCTTCTTCGGGCATGTGCTGATTCAGAAGGGGCTCCAGTATACAGGATGATACGCAGGAAACCGCCCCCGGAAGAATCAGGAACAGTGCCGGCTGCGCTAATAAAGCCATATAAGAGCCCGCAAGCATCACCAGCAATATGAAAGATAAGGGCAGATGCTTTACGGTCATATAAAAAGACAGTTTTACAAACCAGCCGGACGGCATTTCAAACCGTGACAGTGCCGGAAAGGCATAACATGCACTGACAATAAAAATCAAGATCAAAAATGCGTACAGCATCATAAAAAACAGGCCGGACAAACCGCTGGTTTTGGCCCGCAGGATGCCGATGTTTAAAAGAAGTATAAACAGTACTGCGCCATAAATCAGCGTAAGAGGGATGGAAGGAACCAGATTCTTTTTGTATGCATGCCAGAACTGAGCTGATATGCTGCCCCTGTCCTGACGTACCGATTTGGTAACCGCTGCATATAAAGCGCAGAAGGACGCACCAATGGTAATAATCGGCAGACAGCCCATCAGCCAGTAAATACTTACCAGTGCCAGATCAAAGATTTTGCCTGCATATGTATAAAAATCTCCATCAAACTGAAATATTCCTTTTCCATAGGAGCTGTCCCTGTTTTTCATCCGAACCTTCCATCCTTTCTTCATCATTGCATCGCGGCCAGCGGCTCTGCCCTTACCGCAGCACCGGCCGGCGGTCCTGCATGTATTTCATGCCCTTACTGCAGCTCCAGCCGGCAGCCGTTTCTTGTAAACAGCGGAATCTGCTGAATGGGTGTTTTTACGGTCACTGTCTGACCTCCCTCAAATTCCTGGCCTGTCCATGGATTTATCCACTTTTCTCCTGCCGGCAGATAAACTTCCGTCTCGGTACATCCTGCATCCGTCACTGGCTTTACCAGAATATCCGGTCCAAACATGTAGGAATTTTCCACATTCCAGCATTCCTTATCCTGTGGGAAATCATAAAACAGCGGACGCATAACCGGCGTACCCTTTTCGTGTGCTTCCTTCATCCGTTCCGTCACGTACGGACGCAGTTTTTCACGGAGATTCAGATAGTATTTGAGAATCTCATATACCTCGTCTGTATAGCTCCACACCTCATTGGGCGCTCCGGATACGCACTCTGCGCCTCCGGTGGTGCCGTACTGAGGCTGCAGCGGCCAGCGATATCCGTGGAGACGCATAACCGGGCAGAAGCATCCATACTGAAACCAGCGGATCAGCAGCTCATGGAAGCCCGGATCATTGACATTTGCCCCAAAGAACCCGCCGATGTCTGTGGTCCACCAGGGGATGCCTGCGATCCCCATATTCAGGCCGGCTGCCACCTGGTTCTTCATACTCGGGAAGGAGGACTTAATATCTCCCGACCACACCAGCGCGCCATACCTCTGGGAAGAAGCCCATGCACAGCGTAGAAGATTAATGATATTTCCCTGACCCTCTGCTTTCATTCCATCAAAAAATGTCTTTGCGTACATAACCGGGTAAATATTTCCCACCTGTACATCCGGTCCAAGATGGTAACGGTAATTTTCAAAATCGTAGACTGTATACTCCGGCTCTGCTTCATCCAGCCAGAAAACCCTGACCCCTTTGTCGTAGTAATTCTGCTTGGCCTTCTGCCATACGTACTCTCTGGCTTCCGGGTTCGTGGCATCGTAATGGAGTGTATTTCCCTGGAAATCCATAGAAATGGGAAATCCGGATTCCACACGAATCAACAGGCCCCTGCCCTTCATCTCCTCAAAATTCTCACTGCGGTAGTCAACAGTAGGCCAGATGGAAACCATCAGTTCAATCCCCATCTCCTTCAGCTCTGCGATCATAGCGTCAGGGTCCGGCCAGTAGGTGGGGTCAAATTTCCACTCACCCTGCAGCGGCCAGTGAAAAAAATCCACCACAATTACCGAAATTGGAAGTCCCCGTCTCCTGTATTCTCTTGCCACCTCCAAAAGCTCCTCCTGTGTCTGGTAGCGGAGCTTACACTGCCAGAAGCCCGTTGCATAATCCGGCATCATGGGAACCTTGCCGGTGGCATTGGCATATGCCTCTTCAATCTCCGCCGGAGTATCTCCTGCTGTGATCCAGTAGTCCAGCTTCTTTGTGGAGAAAGCCTCCCAGGTTGTAATATTTTTTCCGAAATTTACACGGCCCACTGCCGGATTATTCCACAAAAATCCGTATCCCAGACTGGAGAGGGCAAAAGGAACGCTGGCCTGAGAGTTTCTGTGTGCCAGCTCCAGATCAGCGCCCTTCACATCCAAAAAGTCCTGCTGATATTGTCCCATTCCGTAAATCTTTTCGTCAGGATTGGAAATAAAGCGCATGGACAGCCGGTAATCGCCGCCGATTATGGGCTTAAACTCTCTCGCATCTACCTCCAGAGAGCTGCATGTACTGCCGAACATATCCTTTCTGGTCCGCAGGTACTCCTCCAGAAGAATTTCATCTTTCTGATTATAAAATGTAATTTTTCCGATGAGGTTTATTTCCGCACGAATTTTTCCGTTGACAATCCTGCCTCCATCTTCCCATACGGTAATCCGGGGATTTCCCGGGTTTTCTTGTTTCAGAAGAGCCCAGTCCTCCTGCGGCATCCAAGCCAGCTTGGTGGAGCGGACACGGAGACTGTTTTCTCCCCAGGGCTCAATGATCAGCCGTTCCGCTTCATAGCGGTAGCAGAGGGCGTTTCCCTTCTGCTCAAAATACCCATATACTACTTTTACTTCATCCTGTGATGCCATATTAGAAATCTCCTTTCAAATGATATATCAGTCTTTTACTGCGCCTGCCACCAGACCGCCTACAATGTATTTCTGCAGGAAGAGAAACAGCAGGACTACCGGGATGACAAGGATGGTTCCATATGCCATGATACAGTTCCATTTTGTTCCATAGGCATTTTGGAATTTATAAATGTTTGCTGTCAGAGGCCGCATTTCCGCATTTACATTGAAGGTCATGGAATATACAAGGTCATTCCAGCCGTTCAGGAAGGAAATTACCACGATGGTAATAATGCCGGTCTTTACAGCCGGAATCATGACAAACAAAAAGGATTTCAGCGCACCGCAGCCATCCAGTCGGGCCGCCTCGTCCAGTGCCCTGGGCACACTTTTGAAATAGGGCCTCAGCGTAACCACCGCAAATGGGATGGAGCCCGCTGCAATAGCAATAGGGGCTGTAAAATGAGTGCCCAGAATATGCAGCTTATTAAAAATCAGATACATTGGCGTCAGAGTCAGAGATGCCGGAAGCATCTGTGCCACCAGGAAGGTAAGCAAAAACACATGCATTCCCCGTGTCTTAAAACGGCCCATGCCATATGCTGCCGGCACACCCAGAAGCAGTGCGATTCCCATGGTAAGAAATCCGTTAATAAAGCTGTTCCGCAAAGACAGAAGGAACGTTTTATCTGTCAGATTCACCAGCCAGGGATCTATTGTAAAATCATGAGGAAAATAAGTGAGTACTTTGCCAAAGGTCTCAGAGTCCGATTTAAAAGAAATCTGAATCAGCCAATAAACAGGGAAGAGGAAAATAACAGCAATTATAATTGCCAGAATAGAATTAAGCAGTTCCTTTTTTCCTTCTTTTGTCTTTAACATATTAATCCTCCTCCTTTGCCAGAAGTCTCAGGTAAAACAGTCCGATAATGAAGAGGCATGCGAACAGCACCATGGCAATTGCAGCGCCTTCGGAAAACTTAAATTGTGTGAAGGAGCGGACATAAGAATATGTGCCAAGAACATCTGTGGCATTTAGCGGGCCTCCTGCCGTCATGATATACATCAGGTCGAATGCGCGGAAGGTGTAAATAAAGCCCAGCATCAGCACTGCCAGAATGGAGCCCTTCATCAGCGGCAGGGTAATATGCAGAAATTTCTGTCTCCGGTTCGCACCGTCAATGGATGCGCTTTCGTATACATCCTGGGAAATGCTGGTCAGGCCCGACATAAGGAGCAGCATATTGAAGGGAATACCTACCCAGCAGTTCATAATAATCACCGCAATCAGTGCGGTGGAACCGGTAACCAGCCATTCCGGACCCCGGATTCCTATTTTTGACAGCAGGTCATTAATAAGACCGGTATTGGAAAAGATATTTTTTCCCAGAAGACCGGTAACGGACATGGGCATCATGTAGCTGACAAGAATCATCCCCCGGACTGGCCCCGAAAGCTTAAATTTTCGGTTGAAAAACATTGCGAAAGCAAAACCTATGGTGAACTGGAATACCAGACATGCAATGGTAAAAATAAAGGTGTTTCTCAATACAAGGAGGAATGTACTGTCGTGAAACAGATGAATATAATTTTCAAAGCCAACAAATACGGAACCGCCTTTTGTAAGATTTTTTACATCTACATTTTTGAAGCTGAGAATCAGGTTGTATACCAGAGGATAGCCCAGTACAACCAGCATATAGATAAATGCCGGAAGAATAAAAATATATCCGTCATTTTCTTTTTTTGAACGGACATGCATTGTTTCCACAATCAGGTCGCCTCACTTTCTTTTATATTCTGCGGTTATCGCCATATCCATAGACCACTGATTTAAAAAATCCCACAGTCTCCGGCAGAAGAACCACCGGAAACCGTGGAATTACTGTAAGCCCTATTCAGCAGTCCATGATTCAAAGGGATATGTACCTATGGAAGAGGTGTCTCCTCAACGATCGGGCTTATGGTCTCCATTGCAGCCGCAAGAGCGTCTGCAGGGTCAGCGCCGTCTACGAATACAGACTGTGTGGCACTGTAAATAGCCTCGGAAATACTTGGCCACTCAGCGTGCGGTCCACGGGCATCTGCATAATTCATTTGTTCTGTGAATATTGCAAATCCATCCTGCTCATAGTCGTAATCAGATTTGGAATCGGAACGTGTCGGAATCTTGCCGGCAACAACTCCCCATTCGCCTTCTTTTTCCTGAGAGCACAGCCACTCAAGGAATGCTACGCAGGCTTCTTTATTCTCCGCACCGGAGCACACGCCGAAGTTTTCTCCTCCGATTGTGGAGCTGGAGGTTCCCTCATCACCTGTAGGAAGGAGGCAGAAGCCGTAATTGAAGCCATCGATTGTATCGGTCTGTGCAAGGTGCCAGGTACCAACCTCTGCCATTGCAGCTTTTCCTGCTGCAAACTGGTTGAATGCATCGGCCTGTGTCCAGTTGATGCATTCTTTGCTCATGTAACCGTTGTTAATGAGATCTGCAAGAGCGGTAAGACCGGTTACTGCAGAGTCAGCGGTCAGATTGTCAACGTTTACACGAGCGGCGCCGTCCTGTGTACCGCGAAGCCACGGAAGAATCTGGAAGGTTCCCTCTTCAGTGGAGATACAGCACATGGCGAAGCCGTAGGTCTGTGTATCCGGATTTGTGGCAGCAGCCGCCATTTCCTGGAATTCTGCAAGGCTTGCAGGCATATGGTCATACCCGGCAGCCTCAAGGGCATCCAGATTGCAGGCCAGTGCCAGACAGTTGGAGTTCTGAGGAAGTCCATGGATTCTTCCGTCAGAATCCATACAGGAGCTTAACGGTCCCTCATAGAAGTTGTCCAGCTCGCCCCATGCTTCCAGTTCATCTGTAATATCCTCAAATACACCAAGAGAAATATAGGAAGCCATGTCAGGGGAATCTACCATGCCGATATCAGGAAGCTCACCGGAAAGTGCCCCTACGGTATACTGGTTCATCAGCTCTTCACGGGATACATAGGTAGCTGTAATATGGATATCGTCCTGGAGCGTATTGTATTTATCAACCCAGTCTACAATTGCCTGTGCATCTGCGGATGCATCAAAATAATGCCAGAGTTCGATTTCTGTAGGCTCAGCCTGTACGGCCGCTGCTGAAAAAGATAAGCCTGCCGCAATAGCGGTAACTGCCAAAGTTAACTGTTTTTTCATTTTCATCCTCCATTTCTTTCGGCCGGATTACCAATCCGATAATTTTTTCTCAATTGACAGTCTTCTTTTCGCGCGCGCACATGTTTCTGACTGCTTCAGACATGTGTTTTAATTGGTGATATTATTATATCTTTCGGCTTTTGTTAAGTCCACTCAGTTTTTTAATATTTTATCTTTGATTTTAGTGTAATTTTTTAATATTTTCGTATTTTTTTAATATGATATACTGGCATATTGTATAATATTATCTTTGTGTTTTGGACTTATATATATAATTTGACGTCATTCTCAATTTTCGTGAAGATACTCTGAAAAATTTTTCCCGGTAACCTCACGAAAAACCTTATGGAAATATTTAATATCGGAAAAACCTGCTTTATATGCCACCTCGGTTTTATCCACCCTGCCTTCCTGAAGCAATTTCTTTGCCTGGCAGATTCTATATTTTTTTAGAAAGGTTGCAAATCCCTCTCCCACATATTTTTTAAAAATGCAGCTAAAATATTGGGAGCTGATTCCCAGCTTGTCTGCCAGGTCTGTCTGGGTAATTCTTTTATCGTAATCCTTTTCAATGATGTCCAGAGCCCGCAGCACAAAGGGATGGGCATCCGAATATTGACTGCGCAGGCTTTCCGTCTCTTTTTCTTCCTTCGCCGGGTATATCCGCTGCCCTTTGATCCGTGCATCCAAACGGGCCAAAACTGTTTCCAGCTCTCCCTTCGTCAGAGGCTTAAGAATATATTCCGTTACGTCCAGGGAAATGCACTGCTGGGCCATCTGGAAATCCGCATAAGCACTGATTACAGCAAATTCAGTGGTAAGCTTCCTGGCACGCACCTCCTGTATCAGTGTAATTCCGTCCATATAGGGCATTTTTATATCTGTAAAAACCACATCCGGCTTCAACTGTTCAATCAGCTCCAGAGCCGTTTCGCCATTAGATGCCTGGGCGATGACCTCATAGTTGCCGGGAATGCTTCCGATCAATCTGCTGATTCCCTGTCTGGCTCTCTGTTCGTTCTCCGCAATTAAAATTTTCACACTAAATCCTCCCGCATCACTTTGCCGCACTGTCTTTATATTTCCTCTGCAGCGCCGTCCGCATCCTCCTTCAGCATTTCTGCCGGTATGGGCAGCCAGAGCGTAAATTTTGTTCCCTTTCCCGGGGCTGTTTCCAGTCTGGCCTCAAGACCGTGTCCATAGTACATCCGCAGCCTTGCCATAACATTACGGATACCGATCCCGACCCGGTTTCTTTCCACTGTGGCATTATTTCCTGCCAGAATTTCTTTAATGGTATCACTGACCCTCTTTTCCATGCCGCATCCGTTGTCTGCCACAGATATCATCAGGCGTTCTTCGGACCTCTGTCCGCAAATAATGATTTTTCCTCCCTTTTCCCGCCCTTCAAGGCCGTGGAGAATGGAGTTTTCCACAAAAGGCTGTAGAAACAGCTTACAGCATGGCCACTCATTGTATTCCTCCGGAAAAATGACCTCATAATCAAAAACATCCATAAGCCTGAATTTCTGCAGATACAGATACTGACATACCCAGTCCAGTTCTTCCCCGATCGTCACCATTTTTGTATTTGGTGAAAATGTATAGTACAGTATTCCGGAAAGGTTTTTCAGAAGAACTGACACCTCGGTATCCCCGTTTTCTATAGCACTGTAATTAATTGCCCCCAGGGTATTGCAGAGGAAATGGGCATTTATCTGTGATTCCAGTGCTTCACGCTCCGCCTCATTGCACCGTTGGATTGTCAGTGTTTTCTCTTCAAATTCACGTTTCGTCTCTTCCCTCTGTGCATCCAGGGCTTTCACTGTGCGGTTGTACTGCTCCGCCAACTGCCACAGCTCATGGGTTCCCCTGATTTTAATTTCCCCTCCGTATTCTCCGTGACGGATTTCCCGCATTGCCCTTCCGATATCCCCCACCGGCTGGAGGATTCTCCATATCAGCATCTGCCACACCACAATGCTGACAAAAAGAAGAATCAAATAGACACCCACTGCTCTCAGAAGCATGTTCTGCACATTCCTTCGCATGCCGCTTGTATCGATATCAATATGAATAAGCCAGTTCATGTAATCCAGAGGCATTTCCAGTTCTTCTATGTACTCTGTGCCAAGATGCCGTTCGTTTTCTCCGAGAAGATCGCTGTCACGGTGATAAAGTACTGTTCCGTTTTCATCTGTAATATATTCACTGATATAATCTCCCTGGTCTGTGCCCGACAGGGCGCTGGACTGTATCATTAGGTCCAGACGCATGGTGAAAACCACCACCCCGCAGCTATTCGTCTTCTGTACATTACTCCCTACCAGGGGATATGCCAGATGAAAAAAGATCATATTGGGAAAATCTTCGTGTATCAGGGGTGTTGTGCTTACCTCATAGTTGACAGCGGATTTATCCTTAGTCCGTTCCATTACCTTCACATATAAATCCCACAGTATCTCCAGATTGTCATCCCGCCATAAGTCGTTGTAGCCGCTGTTGTCCCAGTATCTTCCATACTCCCACAAAAGCCCGCCCTCTGTTACCACTGTGGTGGCTGCAATAATATTATTATAGTGTGTGATATTATTCAGCTTAACATTCAGCCGCATGGTGTCCCTCAGGGCACCATCACTTTCGTCCACGTTTTTCACCAGCTTGTAAAGCTCGGAATCCACCGCAATATCCGCGCCTGTCATCACGGCATCACGCAGCATGCTGTTAATATTGGTTGCAGATGCATTTAATAAAGCGGTCTCTGTTTTGGCCGTCTCGGCCAGTAAATACTGCTGATATTCATTCTGCAAAAATCCAAGCAGAAAAAAGGTTGCCAGCATAAACAGAACAATGCTGGTTCCGATCATGCTGAAGGACATATGGCTTTTCACATAATTCCTCATCTTTTTGAAAATCATTTTTTCACCAGGCTTTCTGAAATAGCACTTTTCCCGATAGTATTTATACTATATCATTTCTATTTTTTGGAAGCAATAAATCATGTGTAAAATCATTATATTGCCTAATTATGCGCGTCCGTTGTTGTGCACGTTTCTTCTCATCTGTTCCTCCTTCTTCTGTTTCACATATACTATAGAGAAGCCGAAATATAAAGGTATGAATGCTTATGAGAGATTATGTCATTCTTTCGATAGAAACCCATTTATTTTTTGCAAGAATTATGAAGGAGCATGCACTTTTTCTGGAGGCAGGTTTTCCCTGCTGTGATAAGGAATGTATAGAGGAAGCGGAATATTTCCGCCAAAAGTTCGAGGAGCTTCTCCGTGATACACTGGAAATCGCGGAGGGAAATATTCATGATGCGGTTCTCAATTCTAATGAGCTGCTTACAGAGTTTACGATTCCTGCGGAACGGAGGACGGAGGATTTAAGCGGGATATCTATTGACTGCCGGGTTTCTGAAATGACACGCAAACTGTGCTGCGGCTGCGGCAGGGAAGAAAGCCGGTCCCTGAATCAACAGGTAATTCGGATAAACGAGCGTGCCCTTGGGCTGTTGAACGGATTGATCCGTTTTAAGGAAAACATTTTGTGTAAAGTGAACAGGGGGCAGCTTTTTACTGCCAATTATCCGCTTCTTATTGAACACATCACCCGTGAAGCCAAATTATACCGCAGCATTGTCGAGCGGCTTATGGCAAATGGAAATATTTCTTATCAGAATCTTTATGAGACGGAGGCCTTTTGGAATCAGATCATGATGGAGCATGCATGGTTTATCCGTGGTCTTCTGGATCCGTCCGAAGCAAAGCTGATCGAAACAGCGGACGATTTTTCCAAAGATTATGCAAAACTGCTTGAAACGGCCTGCAGGCAGGATTTTCGTGCAAATGCCATGACAGAAAGGTCGTTAGAGGAAACATTGAAATACCGTAATTTTAAGACTGCAGGAACCAAGGGTATCCTTGACTGTCAGATTGCCTCCATTATTCTGCCGCTGCTGGCAGACCATGTACTGCGGGAAGCCAACCACTATATTCGGGTGCTGGAAACCGGCCGGACGCGATAGGAGGGATATGAATGGAGCTTTGTCATTATCCAAGTCCGGATAAAACCCGGCATTATGAGCTTGAAGCCATTGAGATTCCGATCGTTTACAACAAATATGGAGATTATGATCCCAATGGACTTTTGTATGTACTGAAAAAGGATGCAAAAAGAATCCGGGAAGGAGCACTGCGCAATTTTTCCATGGAGGTTCCGCAGCCCTGTGAAGAAGTGAAGCCTCTGGTTATACGGGCAAATGCAGGAGAAAAGGTTATTATTTCGTTTTCTCATTCACTAAAGCGTTCACTTTCCATTCATGTTATGGGGATGGATTACGATGTTCAGACATCCGATGGCGCAAGTGTGGGGTTTAATCGGGATACTACGACCAAAAGGCGCATTACCTATACCTGGTATGCAGCCCGGGAGGGTGTATATCTGTTCCATGACATGGGGGATACCAGGAGCAGTGAGGAGGGAACGAATATCCATGGACTTTTTGGTGCGATAATTGTGGAAGCCCCGGAGTCTGAATGGCTGGACCCGCAGACCGGCAATGAACTGGAAAGCGGACTTTTTGCAGATATTTATTCCCCCGGAAAACCGGCGTTTCGGGAATATGCGGTATTTTTCCATGATGAACTGGAGATCAGGGATAAGGACGGCAATCCTCCCGTGGATCCTCACACGGGACTTCCTGCATCTACCACGGGCATCAGCTACCGTTCGGAGCCTATGCGCAACCGTATGCCGCTGACAAATGCTCATGCGGACAGCGGAGAGGATATATCAATGAGTTCCTGGGTTTATGGAGATCCCGCACCGCCGATTCTGCGTGCCTATGCAGGTGATCCGGCCAGGATACGGCTGATTCACGGCGGGGTGAAGGAGACGCACGTCTTTCATCTCCACAATCACCAGTGGCGGCTGGAGGGGGAAAATCCGGTTTCCACAATTCTGGATTCTATCACTTTGGGGCCTCAGGAATGCTATACACTGGATATTATTAACGGCGCCGGGAGCCTGACGGGAACCATCGGAGATGTGATCTTTCACTGTCATCTCTATCCGCATTTTCATGAAGGAATGTGGACCTTGTGGAGAATTCATGACCGTTTGGAGGATGGAAGTGGAAAACTTCCCGACGGCACGGAAATCCCGCCTCTGGTTGCTTTGAAAGACAGGGCGGCACCGCTTCCAAAGGATGAAGAGCATCCGGGTTTCCCCGGCTTTATCAACGGAGCCTTCGGTGAACGGCCTCTGCAGCCGCCTCTGGGTATTTTGAATTCTGACGGCAGCAACAAAATTTTACCCACAGATTTGGAACGGGCAAATTTTGCGGAGAATTTTGTTCCGGGCGCTCTATATTCCGATACCTGTCCCTGCCCGAGGGATAAGAAATCCTGCTGCTTAAAAGCAGGAATCCGGGATGAAGAAAGGGTAAAAGTATTTGAAATTGCCCTTGTTCAGGCAAAGATCATTTACAACCGATACGGCTGGAATGATCCGCAGGGGCGTTTTTTTGTTCTGAAAGAAGATTTGGAATATCATGGAGGACTGGATTCCTATATCCGCAAGGTTGAGGAGCAGAAAATCCGTGTGGAGCCGCTGGTCATCCGTGCCAATGCCGGGGACTGTATTGAAATCCAATTAACGAATCTGCTGCCTGAGCGGCTCGAGGAAAGTCCCTTCCAGATGGAGACGATAACGGACATTGCCGGATTTCATGTACATTTGGTAAAATTTGACGCGGTGGTTTCCGATGGAGCCGCAAACGGCTGGAACAATATTGCCGGGGCGGGAAAGTACGAAACCCTGATTGAGCGTTTTTTTGCCAATACGGAGCTTCGTACGGTCTTTTTCTACGATCATCTGTTTGCCAATTCTCATCAGATGCATGGAGTGTTTGGGGCATTGATTATCGAAGAGGCCGGCGCCACCTTCCACAGCACCCGCAGCGGCAGAGAACTGCGGCGCGGCACACAGGCAGTTATTCGAAGAAGGGATGGGACCTCTTTCCGGGAGTTTGCTCTGTTTGTTCATGATTTTGCATTTCTTTTTGACAGAAGCGGCAATGCGCTGAATCCTCCGGCAGTGCCGGGTTCCCATGATGACCCTGGGGTAATGGGAATCAACTATCGCTGTGAACCTATGCGGGAGCGTCTGAAGGATAAAGAAGACCCGGCATATATTTTCAGCTCGCTGGTTCATGGAGACCCGGCGACACCCGTTTTGGAAACATATCCGGGAGATGAAATTGTGATCCGCCTGTTGGATGGCGCTCACGAGGAACAGCATGTCTTTAATCTGACCGGCATGTCCTGGCAGCGCGAGATCGCAGATCCTCATTCTCCGACCGCAGCTTCTCAGACCATTGGAATCTCAGAGGCATTCAATCTTCGGATTACAAAGCAATATGCACCGGGTGATTATCTCTATTACTTTGGCGGTATTGATGATGCATGGCTGGGACTTTGGGGAATTCTCCGGGCACATGAGCGTCATGTGAAGCATCTGAAGCCATTATGCAGCGGCAAAGACCGTATTCTGCCGCTTCCGCCGTGTCCGGGGAAGGATGCGGTAATCCGCAGATATGAGGTTGCGGCTGTACAGCAGAAGATTTTCTATAATTGCTACGGCGACCATGACCCGGATGGGCTGGTGTTCGTTCCTCTGGAGGATGCGGACCGGGCATTGTGCGGAGATTACCAGCCCAGGCCTTTGATTTTAAGAGCGAATGCCGGGGAGTGGATTGAGGTTACGCTTCATAATCTTTTTGATCCAAACCGGCCTGTGGAATTTTTTGATTATCCGAGAGTTCCTCTGGATTTCCCACATCAGCCCTCTATGCGGGTATCCCTGAATCCGCAGTTTTTGAATTACGATCCGGTTTGTGATTCCGGAATTAATGTCGGTTATAACAACAGGGAACAGACAGTGGGTGTGGGCGAAAGCAAGAAATATTTATGGTATGCGGATAAGGAGTACGGCTCCTGTATTATTCATTCCTTTGGGGATTTGCGCAATCACAGATATCATGGCCTGTTTGGAGCAATCGTCATTGAGCCTGCCCGGGCAGAATGGTATCGTAACTTTTCTTTTTCCAGGGCGCTTCATGAGGAAGAGGCAGTGATCACGGCGCCCGGAATAGAAAGCTTCCGGGAATGTGTGGTCATGATCCAGAATGGAATTCGTATGCTGGACTGTGACGGAGAGCTTGTCAGGACCATACGGGAGGACGCCGCAGAGGCGGTTGATGCGGAGGATACAGGAGAAAAAGGTTATAATTACCGCTCAGAACGTTTTGCAAACAGACTGAAAAGGGATAGCCGCATCTCGAAGATTTTCAGCAGCCGCGTCCACGGAGATCCGGCGACGCCGCTGTTTGAGGCATACGAGGGAGAGCGCGTGATCTTTCGTACAATGATGCCGGCTGATAAGCCGAGAAATGTGGGATTTACGATTCACGGACACGAGTGGAGGGAGCAGCCGGATGATCCGTTTTCCAGGGTGATCCCTCTTCAGGGCGGCGTCAGTATCGGAAATGTATTTGACATGGAGCTCAGGGACGGCGCTTCTTGTCCGGGGGATTACCTTTACCGCTCAGGAAGCCTGAAGTGGGATGTGGAATCCGGTATGTGGGGGATTTTACGTGTTCTGAAGCAGGGAGTCAGATGCAGGTGCAGAAATGCCTGCCGCAGGATGTGGAAATGTGTTTGTAGAGACAGATAGTCATGTTTGAACCGGAAGCCTATCCGGACGCTTTATCCGGATGGGCTTTCGTACGGTAGAACAGACAATTTTGTCAATGAAGGGAGAATGTGAAATGACAGATCAGGAAAAATTTGAAGCTTTCAAGAAGAGGGCCGTCAGAGAAAATGAGGAAAAATACGGTGGGGAAATACGGCGATGAGGAAATAGACGCTTCCTGCACCCGCCTGCGCAAAGCTGTTAGAGCAGGCAATCCGCTTCTGGGTGGATAAGCCGTAAAATGCGTGAAAAGGGCGGCCGGTGCGGGATTATATGGATATATAAAAATCTTGATTTTTTATTATCATTATAATAATATTATTATAATATTTAATAAGGAGTCATCAAGATGAATGAAAAATTATTAAGCTGTATTATGAATCCTGTCAAATGCAAACTGCTAATAGAAATAAACTCACTGGGTAAAACAACGGCTAAAAATCTTTGTGAAACATATCATGATATTCCACAGGCAACTCTTTATCGTTATTTAAACAGAATGTTAAAGGATGAAATCATTAAAGTTGTGGAAGAAAACCAGATTCGAGGTACAGTAGAAAAAGTATATTCTCTTAATTTTGATTTTAAAAAGGAATTACAGGAAAATACAAATAATTTCACCAATGAGACTTATATGCAGTTATTTATGCAGTATATGCTGGGACTGATGAGTGAATTCAGAGAATACACTTCCATGCCGGACATTGATATTGCTGAAGATGGCTCCGGCTTCACTTTATATCCTGTATATTTATCTGCTTCAGAGGTTCATGAGCTCGCCCAAAAGTTTTCTGATCTATTACAGCCTTATCGGGTTCAAAAGAAAAATGAAGACAGAAATTTACATTCAATAGCCTTTATAATAACGCCGCCCAAATTCAATAAATAGCCATCTTATCTGTTTTTAAACCTTTTTATCAATAGCGTCGTAAAACCCCTTGCTTTAGCTATGGGGATATAAGACACGTCCATCGAATTTACGCAAGTAATTGAAGATGGACAAAAAAGATTGTATAATATGAAAATTACCAGTATAATACATACATGAATATAAAATATAAATCAAACAACAATATCGTCTATTCCTGCAAATACCATGTTGTATGGTGTCCTTAGTATAGGCGGAAAGTATTAATAAACGGTGTAGATGTCCGACTAAAGGAGCTATTGCTTGAGTATGCTGCAAATCTTTCTGTAGACATTCTGAAAATGGAAATTATGCCAGATCATGTACACATATTGATGGAAGCAGACCCGCAGTTCGGCATCCACAAGGCTGTAAAATCGTTCAAAGGATACACTTCTAAAGTATTAAGAAGTGAATTTCCTTTTTTGAAAACGAAAATGCCTACTCTTTGGACAAACAGCTATTTTGTATCCACAGCGGGTGGTGCTCCACTGGAAGTCATAAAGCAATACATTGAAAATCAGAGAACATCACAAAGACAAAAGGATAAGTTGGGATAATGCAAAAAGGTATTAAATTCAGAATCTACCCAAACAGGGAACAGCAAAATATAATCAACCAGACTTTAGGCTGTTGCAGATTAATCTATAACAAAGGTCTTGCCATGCGTAATGAAGCCTATCAGCATGGCAGTAAAGTCAGGTATTTGCAGACTTCTGCCATGCTGACAGAATTAAAGAAAAATGATGAATTTGCATTTCTTAAAGCGGTAGATTCTATTGCTTTACAACAGTCCCTGCGTGACCTTGACAGAGGTTTTGTGAATTTTTTTCAGAAACGTGCAAGACATCCACAGTTTAAGAGCAAACATAATCTCCGCCAGTCTTACAGAACTATAAATCAGGGTGATAATATCCGTATTGTCGGAAAATATCTTAAACTTCCCAAACTGGGATTCGTGAAAATCCGTCAGTCTATGGAAGTAGGAAAAATCCATAATGTTACGATTGAACACACGTCTACAGGTAAATATTTTGCAGTTCTGAATGTGGATTTTGAGCCAAAGTTAATAGAAAATAAAGGTGCTTCTATCGGTATCGATGTAGGCATCAGGGAGTTCTATTCTGACAGTAACGGAAATGAAGTACCTAATCCCAAATACCTTGAAAAATCAATGAAAAAACTCATTCGTGAACAGCGAAAGCTGTCGCGAAAACAAAAAGGCTCTGCTAATCGAGATAGACAGCGTGTAAAAGTTGCTTTAGTCCATGAAAAGATTACAAATCAAAGAAATGATTTTTTGCAGAAACAGTCTACTATGCTGATACGTGAAAACCAAACTATCTGTGTAGAAGCTTTAAAAGTAAAAAATATGCTGCGTAACCATAAACTGGCGCAATCCATAAGTTCTGTATCATGGTCTAAATTCTTTGATATGCTTGCCTATAAATCTGCCTGGTATGGAAATAACATTGTAAAAGTACCTACAATGTATCCAAGCAGTCAGATGTGTTCCTGTTGTGGGTATAAAAATCCACTGGTAAAAAATCTTGCAGTCCGCGAGTGGGAGTGTCCAGAGTGTCATACAAGACACGATAGGGATACAAATGCCAGTGTAAATATTTTGAACAAAGGACTGCAAATGCAGTCGGCATAAATATATAAAACTGCACCGTAGGGCATACGGGAACAGTATAATCTAGCTTGCGGACACTGTGTAAGACAAGCCAACAAGGTAACTTGTTAGGAATGCAGCGGTGGTTGAAACAAGAATCCCCCTGCTTTAGCTGTGGGGAGTGTCAAAAGGAATGTCAATATACTCCGCATCAGGCAGCTGTTTCCATTGATTTTTTCGGCTTTGCCTGATATGGAGTATATGATTCATGTAGCTCACGGTCGGCATAATCTCCCCGCTCCATTATTATCGCGGCCTTTGGCCGGATGTGATTAAGAATTAATGATGCGTATATGGTTGCTTTCGTAGATGGATTTCACCTGTGCCGGGAGATGGCTGTCTGTAATGATGCAGTCCGGAAGCCGCAGATCGCATACATTCAGCAGGGAAATGACATCAAAACGGTCACTGGTACAGACGAGGATTACGCGTTTGGCAATTTGCAGCAGTGCGCGTTTGGTTGATACCTCATCGCCGCCAAAATCAGTGATGCCGCTCGAAAGTGAAACACCGTTGCAGCTCAAAAAATAGAGATCAACGTTGAATCTGAAAATGTTTTCCCGGCAGATGTCTCCATTGACGGCCATCTCACCTCGGTGAAGGATACCTCCTGTCAGAATTACTGTAAAGCCCTCTGTGTCCATAAGCTCACTTGCAATGGCAAGTGAATTTGTCAGAATGGTCAGATGATGAAAGGTCTTTTTCAGATGCCTGACAATTGCAAGGTTGGTGGTGCTGACATCCATGGCGATTGACATTGATTCTTCCACATAGCGCTCTGCAAAGAGCGCTATTTCTTCTTTCTGGAGTGGGCTTCGTACGATTCGTTCCTGGAAAGGGGAGAAGCTGGGGTCAATCCGGTCAACTACGGCGCCGCCGTAAACCTTTTTCAGCAGTCCCTGGCTTTCCAGCGTGCTGAGATCGCGGCGGATGGTTTCTTTTGAAACATTGAACCGTTCCATCAAATCTGTACTGTGGACAATTCCATGTTCTTTTAAATCATCTAATATTTTCTGGTGTCTTTCTGTAGTAAGCAAAATAGCATCTCCTGTCTTAGCTCGGTTGGTACTCCGGCATAAAAGTTCAAACGGAAAAAATGGATTCCTGAATTCTTTTACATTCTACATAAAAAAACACAAAAAAGCAACATGAAATTGTGGGCCAAATAATAAAATTGTGCAATATGACAATAAAAGATAAAAAAACAGAAATAAATTATTGACATTGACCGTTCTAACGATTATAATGACATCAAAAGGCACATAAAAGCATACAAAAGCATAAAATAACACAGGTGCAAATTGGATTAACAAAGAAGAACCATAGATTCAGTATGGAATAAGGAGGTGGAGCTGATGTATTTGGAGGAGCATCCGAATCCTACGCTGGCGCGTGAAAACTGGACAGATTTGAATGGAATCTGGAAATTCCGGTTTGACGACAAAGATGAAGGAAGGACACAGGGCTGGCAGAATGGATTTGATGCGGAGTATAAGATACGGGTGCCATTTTGCTATCAGTCCCAAAAGAGTGGAATTGGTATTACGGAGCAGCACGATATTTTATGGTATTCCCGTCTTTTCCATGTAAACGGGACTGATGCCGGAAAGGCGGTTCTGATTCATTTTGGGGCGGTTGATTATGCCTGCACCGTATGGGTGAACGGCCTGTATGCAGGCAGTCATGTGGGAGGCGGAACACATTTTACAGTTGATGCGGCGCCATGTATTCATCCGGGAGAAAATCTCCTGGTGGTTCGTTCGGAGGACACATATTCATGTGAGATACCACGGGGAAAGCAATGCTGGCAGGAGGAACTGACAAGATGCTGGTATACGCCCACCGGGGGAATCTGGAAAAGTGTATGGATGGAGATTACCGAAGCCCTTTATGTAAGGAAGCTTCGCATTACGCCGGACATTGACCGGGCCGAGGCCGGGATAGAGCTCTGTCTGAGCAGGAGCAGCCGATGCAGCGTTTGCGCCCGGGTTGTATTTGAAGGCCTGCCCTGCCAGGAGCTTCAGATAAAGGCAAATGGGGAACGGGTCAGGTTTACGGTCCCGGTGACAGAAGGCGATTACATTGATGATGTGCGTCTCTGGAGTCCTGAATCACCGAAGCTTTATCAGATGCGCCTGACCGTACAGGGGGAAGATCAGGGCGGCTGTGATATAGTCTTTACTTACTTTGGAATGAGGAAGATTGAATACAGGGGACGGGAAATATTCCTGAACCACCAGCGGCTGTACCAGCGGCTCCTCCTGGGTCAGGGCTACTGGCCGGATTCCCTGATGACGCCTCCGGATGACCAGGCAATCAGAAGGGATATTGAACTGACGAAGGCAATGGGCTTTAATGGGTCCAGGAAGCACCAGAAAATGGAGGATGCACGGTACTATTACTGGGCAGATAGAATGGGGCTTCTGGTATGGGGGGAATGTCCTTCCGCATATTCCTTCAGTGCAGATTCCACAGTGAATATAGAGAGAGAATGGGCAGAATTTGTGGAGGAGCGCTACAATAATCCCTGTATTATCGCATGGGTTCCCCTGAATGAATCCTGGGGCGTACGCAGAATTCTGACAGACCGCAGGCAGCAGGCGCTGGCCGCTTCCTTGTATTATCTGACGAAAGCCCTGGATCAGACACGTCTGGTGAGCACCAATGACGGCTGGGAGACTGTAGAGCAGAGTGATCTGATCGGTATTCATGATTACGAGGCGGATGCCGGAAGGTTCCGTGCACGCTATGCGGATTGGGAAAGGTTCCTTGAGCGCGGAATTGACTATAAGCTGCCTGTCTGCAGGAATCACCGTGACAGGGGACTGCCCGTTCTTTTGACGGAGTTTGGGGGAATTGCACTTGCGGATGGCGATGAAAAGGCCTGGGGCTATCACGAAAAGGCAGCAGATACAGAAGCGTTTCTGAACCGGCTGGATGCGATAACCACAGAAATCCAGAAGCTGGATTACTGCAGCGGATTCTGCTATACGCAGCTTACAGATGTGATACAGGAGACTAACGGACTGCTTACTGCCTGGAGAACACCGAAGATTCCTCTGGAATCGGCGGCAGAGATTTTTGGGAGAAAGCGTGAAGACAAAAAGCCGTAAAGATGGATAGAAGGCGGATTATTAAAATGGAAGAGAATGCAAAGGTATTATTGATTCTTGTAGACGGAATGAGACCGGACAGTATCGCTGCATGTCAGAACAGCTATGCCGCCGGGATGCTTGAGAAAAATCACTTTTGTACTATGGATGCAAAAACGGTGTTTCCGTCTGTGACACTGCCCTGCCATATGTCTTTGTTCCACAGTGTTACACCTCAGAGACACGGAATTCTGACAAATACATATGTGCCTGTGGCCCGCACGGTCAACGGACTTGCGGAGGTACTGCATGCGGCAGGAAAAAAATGTGCGTTTTATTATACCTGGGAGGAACTGAGGGATCTGGCACGGCCGGGGACACTGGCAGAATCCGTGTTTGCAACAATGTATGGCAAAGATATTAAGAATCCCGAGGCTGCCGTTACAAAAGCGGCTGTTGCAGCAATGAAAGAAGAGGCGCCGGATTTTATGTTCCTGTATCTTGGGGTTTCGGATGAAACCGGACACAGATACGGCTGGATGTCCCGGGAGTATCTGGAAGCAATCTCCAGTGCCTGGGACCGCATTTCGGAGATAGTCACGCAGGCGCCGGAGGAATACAGAATTCTGATTACGGCTGACCACGGCGGCCATGACTGCGGCCATGGAAGTGATGATCCCCAGGATATGACAATCCCGGTCATTATTACTGGAGGAAAGGCAGATATTTTTCGGGATGGGGAGGTATCGATTCTGGATATTGCACCAACGATTGCAGACTGGCTGCAGACGCCTGCGGATGATGCCTGGACCGGGAGGAGCCTTGTGGTAAAAAAGAATAAAAAGGGAAAGAAAAACGAAGAGAGGGTATTGATATGAAAAAAAGAACAGCAGCAGGATTGGCACTGGCATTGGTATTTGGGCTGAGCATCAACACATATGCGGGCGATATGAAGCCGGCAGCAGAGATGACGCTTGACGAACTGGTTGAGGCAGCCGCAGAGGAAGGCAATTATTTTGAAACAGTGGGAATGCCGGATGACTGGGCAAACTGGAAAGGCTCCTGGGACAGTCTGAAAGAGAAATATGGCATTGAACATGCAGATACGGATATGACATCGGCTGAAGAGCTTTCCACATTTGAAGCAGAAAAAGATGATGCGACAAGAGATCTTGGGGATGTGGGAATGTCCTTTACCCAGACAGCTATTGATATGGATGTTGTACAGGGCTTCAAGCCTTCTACGTGGGACAGCATTCCTGACTGGGCAAAGGATCCCGAGGGACGCTGGATCATCTCCTACACAGGAACAGGCACCTTCTGTGCTTTGTCCGATGTGGTAGACGGTGAGCTTCCGTCAACATGGCAGGAACTGATGGACAGCCCGTACCGTGTATCTGTAGGTAATGTTCCGTCGGGTGCGGCTTCACAGATCGCGGTCATTGCAGCCGCCTATGCAATGGGCGGTGATCTTGACAACCTGCAGCCGGGTATTGATTATTTTGTTAAGCTGGCAGAAGAGGGACGTCTGGACCCGGGAGATACCACATACGCACGTATGGCAAATGGAGAGATGGAAATCTGTGCCTGCCAGTGTGAGTACAGCTCGCTGGTATGGCGCGACAACCTGAAGGAGGAGGCAGATCTGGAGCTGCTGGTAAGCATACCGCAGGATGGTGCTCTGACAACAGGCTATGCGCTTGTTTATAATAAATATTCGAAGCATCCGTATACAACTGCTTTGGCAATTGAATACCTGCTCAGTGATGAGGGGCAGATTGACCGGGCATACGGCTATGCGCGTCCGGTACGTTCCGGCGTGGAAATCCCGGATGATATTGATTGCCTGGATGCAGCTCTTTATGAAAATGCAGTTACCGTAAATGATATTCCAAAACTGGATGAGGCCTGCCAGAAGGTTGCGGAAATGTGGACTGAGCAGGTGGTACCGTTAATGAGCTGATGGTTGCAGAATGCCCCGGCCCACACATGGCCGGGGCATTTTTCTATATCACAGGAGATAAAAACAGAAGGAGAAACCAATGAAGGTATTGAAAAAATTAAGCCATTATCTGACTCTGGTGCCGCTGCTGATCCTTTCCCTGATGTTTATGCTGGTCCCGGTTATGCGGCTTGTGGAGGAGAGCTTTTTGGATATGGGGACAGGGAAGTTTTCACTGGCAAACTGGACTGCGATTTTCACGGAAACCATCTATGTAAAATCCACGACCAACAGTCTGAAAATTTCACTGATTTCTACAGTAATCGGTATGCTTCTTTCTTTTCTGGTGGCATGGGCGATCAGAGAAGTGTCCTCAAAGCGTGCCAACCGCTTCCTGGGAATGGTGAACATGCTTTCCAACTTTGCGGGTCTGCCTTTGGCATACGCATTTATGACCATTCTGGGAAATGCCGGTTTTATTGTATTGCTGTTTAAGCAGTTTGGCGTACAGCTTACTGGTTATTTTAATTTATATGGAATTGAGGGGCTGACGCTTCTGGCGGTCTATTTCCAGATTCCCCTTGGAACGCTGATGCTTCTGCCGGCATTTGAGTCGGTGCGCAAGGAATGGAAGGAAGCGGCGGAGCTGATGAATACAACAGGCATTGCATTCTGGTGGCACATTGGCCTTCCGGCTATGATTCCAAGCATCTGTGATACGTTTGCACTTCTTTTTGCCAATGCACTGACGGCCTATGCCACCTTTGTACTGCTGGTGGCGGACAACATGCCCATTCTGCCGGTGAAAATCACCTATATGTTCACCGGAGAAACGCAGGGGCAATATAACGTAGGCTCTGCGCTGTGCGTTTGGATGATTCTGATTATGGTAATCGTGATTACAGTCTGCAATCTGGTGAAGAAATATACATATAAGGGAGGCATGTAGGATGAAGAAGAAAAAAGCACAGCAAAAAAAGATTCTGCCCAATATGATTCTTATAATTTCCGGCATATTCATGCTGCTGCCGTTCCTGGTGACGGTACTGTATACATTTGTAAAATCCTGGACAAAACTGCTGCCGTCGGGTTATACACTGAGATTCTGGATTAAGATATTTGCAGAGGGAAAAGTGCTTCCGGCTGTTATACGGGGCCTTCTGATCAGTATCGTGCCGGTAATTATTACGAACCTGATTGTGATTCTCGCTTTATATGTGTCCATAGTTTATAACCCCAAAATCGAAAAATTCCTGCAGACGCTGTGCATGGTTCCCAATACGTTGAAGGGCGTGATCATTGCAGTGCCGGTGCTGAGTATGTATGCCGGGAATCCCACGGTGCTGGGAAACAGGATATTCATGCTGAGCTGTGTTTATTGCGTCTGTATTCTCCCTTTTGTGTATCAGGGAATCCGGAATAATCTGCACGCTATTAATGTAAAGCAGATTCTGGAGGCAGCGGAGATTTTGGGCTGCAACCGGCTGCGCGCCTTCCTGCAGATCATTGTACCGAATATGATGTCAGGTATTCTGGTATCATCCCTGCTGAGTGTAAGCTGTATTTTCGGAGATTTTGCAGTAATTAAGATTATTGCCGGAAATAAGTATGTCACCGGTCAGATGATGCTGTTTACAAATCGTCAGATGCTGCTGCAGCAGCAGTGTGTAATTGTAGTGCTGATGTTTGTCATGACATTGATATTGTCTGCAGTGGCTTTTTCCCTGCAGAACCGGCAGAAGCAGAGCAAATAGAAAGGAGAAAATTATGGCTTATATAGAGTTTCGTGGAATTCAGAAATATTTTGGTGATACACATGTATTAAAAGGAATTGATTTATCCATTGAGCAGGGGGAATTTGTAACACTGCTTGGGCCTTCAGGATGTGGAAAATCGACTCTGCTGAGGTGCTTTTCCGGGCTTGAGACCGTATCTGAAGGGCAGATTATACTGAATGGAACGGATATCACGGATTTTGCTCCCAAGCAGCGGAAGATTGGGATGGTATTTCAACAGTATTCTCTGTTTCCAAACATGACAGTAGAAAAAAACGTGGCCTTTGGACTCAAAATGCAGCACAGGGACAAAGCTGAGATTGCCGAAAAGGTGGATGAAACGCTTTTGCTTGTGGGGCTGGCAGAAAAGAAGCATCAGTATCCCCGTGAGTTGTCCGGCGGCCAGCAGCAGAGAGTTGCACTGGCACGCGCAATTGTAATGGAGCCAAACGTGCTGCTTCTGGATGAGCCGCTGAGTGCTATTGACGCGCTGCTTCGCCGGAATCTTCAGGTGGAGATTCGCAGGATTCAGAAGAAGCTGAAAATCACCACTATTTTTGTTACCCATGACCAGGATGAGGCTATGGTAATGTCGGATACGATCCATTTGCTTAACAATGGCCATATTGAGCAGTCCGGATGTCCGGAGGAGCTGTACGCAGCGCCCAGAACCAGCTTTGCGGCAAACTTTATGGGGCATTACAATCTGATGCCGAATCAGGATTTTTTGTTGTTTTCCGGAAAAAAATGCTCCTGCAAAAAGGTGGCGCTCCGTCCCGAGGCAATTACCATTGTGCCGGTGCGCGGGCGGGAAAAAGACGTATTATATATGGAAGGAAAAATCGTTTCTGCAATAACCCACGGAAATACGATGACTTATACAATAGAGAACAATGGAATCCGGATACACAGTGATGTGCTGTTTAATCCGCACTGCCGCCGCCAGAATGGGGAGCATGTAATTATGAAGGTGGAGGAGAAGGATATTCTGGAGCTTTCATAAGACAGAATGGAAGAGGTGATATGGTAAATATGAGGAAAAACAGGCTTCAGGCCATTTCGGAACCACATAAGGCCATGATACTGACAATTACGTGCACATTGATTTATGCAGCGTCTTATGTGGGAAGACTGAATTATTCCGCTGCATTGCCGTATTTGCTGCAAACCGGAATCCTGAGCCGCCGGCAGGCCGGAGTAATTTCAACGGCGTACTTTTTTACTTACGGAGCGGGACAGTTGACAAGCGGCATGATTGCTGACCGGACGAATCCGCGTATACAGGTGCTGCTGGGAGGCTGCGGCGCCGCATTTATGAATCTTTGCATGCCGTTTGTGCAGGGCTTTGGGGTGATGCTGGCAATCTGGACGCTAAACGGGTGTTTCCAGTCGATGATCTGGACGCCGACACTTTTGCTGGTGGCTTCTTCGGTTCCCGAAAAACAGAAATCAAAGCTGCTCTGGATTTTGAACACAGCTCCGGCAATCGGTTCCGTGAGCGCCTATCTTTTTTCCAGCGTGATTTTGCAGTTCTTATCATGGAAGAGTCTGTTCTGGGGAGCCTGCGTGGTAATTGTCTGCGGCGCTGCTGCATTTTTTTTTGCATCCCACTATGCGTTTTCGGGGGCGGGCAGCTATGAACCGGTACAGAAAAAGACCGGGAAGCTGTCAGGCGGGCAGAGGTTTCTGCCCCTGCTGGCAGGCTCCGGCGCCATTCTGCTGATTTTTCCGGTTATGATTCATGGAATGCTGAAGGATGGGACAACAAACTGGCTGCCGACCTTTATGAGTGAGTTTTTTACAATTTCGGCCGGTATGGCAGTTGTGATATCGGTGATACCGCAGATTGTGAACCTGCTTGCTGCTACGGCCGCATTCTGGCTTGAAAAACATACGAGAGATGAGATGCAGGAGGCGCAGATTCTTTTTGGCGTTGCATCCGCCTGCCTTCTCCTGATGCTCTGTCTGGGAAAATACAGTTGGCAGTTTACAATCCTGTTGTTTGCGCTCGTGATCATGTCCATGCAGGCGGCGAATGTGGTGTTTGTGAGCCAGATGCCCTCCCATTTTGTACGCTATGGCAGAATGGCGACGGTCTCGGGATTTTTTAACTGTGTGGGATACATCGGATGTGCGCTTTCCATGTACCTGATTGCGCTTGTATCCGAGCTGCTGGGATGGCAGATTACGCTTGCAGTCTGGTTTGTCTGCGCGGCTGCGGCATTCATCCTGACGGCGTTTGCAGTTCGCAGATGGAGAAGCTTTGTGGAAAGAGAAGGTTGATTTGCGTTAAAAAAGATACTCAAATATCAGGAATTAAAATAAAAATAAGTATAATAATAATCATAAAGCAGCCCGTGCTGATAGAAAGGATGAAAGGACTATGAAAATATTTGAGTATGTAATTACGGATGAACTGGGAATTCACGCAAGACCGGCAGGAGCGCTGGTAAAGGAAGCAAAAAAATACCGGAGCAAAATTACAATGCAGAAAGGCGAAAAGGAAGCAGATATTTCGAAGCTGATGGCTTTGATGAGTCTGGCAGTAAAATGCGGAGATAAAATTGTCGTAAAAGTGGAAGGCCCGGATGAAGAGACTGCTGCGGAGCAGATGGAAGCTTTTATGAAAGGTAATCTGTAAGGATGAAAAGATATAATGGAAAATCTGTATATAAAGGAATTGTTTTAGGGCCGGTTGCAGTACTCACAGGCAATGAGCTTCAGATAAAACGGATCAAAACTGAGGAGCCGGAGCATGAGATCGCACGAGCAGAGACTGCCGCAGAGAAAGCAAAGGAGCAACTGCAGGGTTTGTATGATAAGGCGGTCCAAGAAGTAGGGGAAGCGAGTGCGGCTATCTTTGAGGTACATCAGATGATGCTGGAGGATGAGGACTATCTGGATGCAATCCGCAATATGATAAGGACGGAGATGGTCAATGCAGAGTATGCCGTAGCTGTGACCGGGGATAACTTTTCAAGAATGTTCGCCTGCATGGATGACGATTATATGAGGGCGAGGGCCGCGGATGTGAAAGATATTTCCAACCGTCTTGTGAGAAATTTAAGCGGACAGAGGGAGGTGGATTTCGGTTCCATGGAGCCTTCCGTTATTGTGGCGGATGATTTGAGTCCAAGTGAAACCGTGCAGATGGACAAAGAAAAAATTCTCGCTTTTGTGACCGTGCACGGTTCCACAAATTCTCATACTGCCATATTGGCGCGAATGATGAATATTCCCGCTCTGATCGGCGTGGACATGAAGCTTGGGGAAATCCATACAGGAATGACTGCAGTTGTGGATGGATTTCGGGGAGAGGTCATCTTCGACCCGTCGGAAGAACTGTGCCGGGAGGCAGAGCGGCAGATGCAGGAGGAAGCAGAGAAGCAGCAGCTTCTTAAGACCTTGAAGGGGAAAGAAAATGTCACCTCGGATGGGCGGAGAATCAATGTTTATGCCAATATCGGAAATGTCAGTGATATGGCGTTTGTGCTGGAAAATGATGCGGACGGCATTGGTTTGTTCAGAAGCGAGTTTCTGTATTTGGGAAGAAACAGCTTTCCCACAGAAGAGGAGCAGTTCCAGTCATATAAGCAGGTCGTACAGATGATGGCCGGCAAAAAGGTGATTATCCGTACACTGGATATCGGTGCCGATAAACAGGTGGATTATTTTAACTTGGGAAAGGAAGATAATCCGGCCATGGGTTACCGGGCTATCCGGATCTGTCTTAAGGAGCCGGAGATTTTTGAGACGCAGCTTCGTGCATTGCTTCGTGCGGCAGTGTTTGGTAATTTGTCAGTTATGTATCCGATGATCACATCTGTGGAAGAGGTGAGGGAAATCTATAGGATTGTGGCTAAGGTGCAGGAGGAGCTTGAAACGGATCAGATACCTTACAAGGTTCCGGAGCAGGGAATTATGATCGAGACTCCCGCAGCAGTGCTGGTCAGCGATGAACTGGCGGAGCTGGTGGATTTCTTCAGTGTGGGGACAAATGATCTGACGCAGTATACACTGGCGATTGACAGGCAGAATGAGCGGCTGGATGACTTTTATAATCCGCATCATAAAGCGATTCTGAAGATGATTCAGATCGTTGTGGAGAATGCGCATAAATACGGAAAATGGGCAGGAATCTGCGGGGAATTGGGTGCGGATTTAGAGCTTACGGAGGAATTTGTCCGTATGGGAATTGATGAGCTGTCCGTTGCACCTTCCATGGTATTAAGGCTGAGAAAACGAATAAGGGAAATTTAAATATGGACGGCACGGTCTGCGGAATGCTGCATGCAAGGTCTATCCTCCGAAATGGATGCCGCAGGGAAACCCAACAAAAACGGAAAAAATACAACATTGACTTGAAAAGCAGCGATTGTTCAGGGGAACAGTCGCTGCTTTTATCGTGTAATAAAAGGGAAAAACATGAGTAATCAGATAAATCGCCGGATTTTTTTAGATTGTTTATTATTTATCAGGACATTTTGTTACACTTTCTTTTTAAATTTAAGAGCACAAAATCAAGTAAATTTCCTAAAAAGAAAAAAACGGACAAAAAAACACATTCTATTGTTTACAAAATTGTAGATATGTGTTAAAATAATTTCACTGAAGCAATGATACTTTGGTAAAAATACCTAAAAGGAGGAAAAACATGAAAAAGTATATTGCAATGTTACTGACCGTAGCGATGATGGCATTCCCTCTCACTGCCTATGCTTCCAGTGACACAACGGACGGGGCTGAAACAACAGAAGCAGCTACAGAATCACCTTTACAGGGCAAAAAGGTTGCGTACATTATGTACATGTCCTCTGCTACCATTTTCCAGATGTGGTCTGATTCCTTCACAGCTACGGCTGAAGCCTTAGGAATGGAAGCCAGCACATTTTTCTGCAATGACAATGCCGATACCTGGAAGAGCACAATCGAGCAGTGTGCACAGGGCGGCTATGATGGATTAATGGTTTCCCACGGCGGACAGGAATACGCATATGATTTCCTGACCGGTATCCTGGAACAGTATCCGGATTTAAAGATCGTTACCTTTGATACTCCTTTCAAAGATGCTAATGGCGAAACGGCCCGGATCGAGGGCGTTACACAGTTCTTCCAGCAGGATGCCGGCTTTGCTGAGTCTCTTGTAGAAGCAATCATGGATATGTATCCTGAAAAGGTTGAAGCCGGAGAACCGGTGAACATTCTTCAGGTTCAGCAGGGGGCCGGCTACAACAGCCCGTTTGACCGCCGTCAGGTTGGTTATCAGCCGTTTGAAGATGAAGGCAAGATTAAGACTGTTGAAAGAATTGCGCCTATTGATGATCAGAACGCAACAGCCTCTATGCGTGATGTAACTGCCGCTACCCTGCAGAAATACACCTCCGAGGATATCGATGGTATCTGGTGCTGCTATGATGCTTATGCACAGGGCGTATATCAGGCACTTCGCGAAGCAGGCTCCGATATTCCGATGGTATCCGTGGATATCTGCAACGAAGATATCCAGTTCATGCAGGAAGGTGAGAACTGGAAGGCGTGTGCAACTACGAACTGGACATCCAACGGCGAATTTGCATGCCGTGTTTTAGCGCTGGAAATGGCAGATCAGTATGATGATATTGCTGCAGCCTCCTGCTATTATGAAGACCCGGGCGATTGGCTGGAAATTCCTTCCGTTATTGTTACTCAGGAAATGGTTACTTCTAAAGATGGCATCAACATCGAAAATCTGGCTGAGGTAGCCGGAGAAGCTTACTCCGATACTTCCTGGATGCCTACCTGCGATTGGATGGTAGAGCTGCTTGGTCACTAAGCCTTATGGAGGATAGCGGTTCTTAATTAAAGAACATCTAATTAAATCAAGGGGTGCTGCCGCACTAATGATTTATTCCATCATTTAGTGCGACAGCACCCAGTTTTCCGTATCGGTAAAAACCGTTAGGATTGAAAGAATGAATTGAAAAGAGGGAATTTATGGGTAAAATCACACTTGGAACCAGAAAAGTTTCCATTGAATTTCCTGGTGTTAAAGCACTTTCAGATGTTGATTTTGAGATTGGGACCGGCGTGATTCACGCCGTAATGGGCGCCAACGGTGCCGGTAAATCCACTTTGATGAAGGTTCTGGCCGGTTCGAATCCGGATTACACCGGCGAGGTTTTGTACAACGGAAAGGCCGTTGAACTGAGAAACCCCGCCGCGGCAAAAAAGCTTGGCATCCAGATCGTGTATCAGGAAGTAGATATGGCTTTAATCCCTACATTGACTGTCGCTGAAAATGTTATGTTTAACGATATGGTCATGAACATGGGGCACAAACAGTTCGTTAATTATGGCAAGATACGTAAAAAAGCAAAAGAAGTTTTGAAACGTTTGAATGTAGATATTGATGTTCGCCGTTGGTGCGGCTCTCTGACATTGGCTCAGAAACAGATGGTCCTGATTGCGCGTGCAGTTCAGAGCTCCTGTAATTTCCTGATTTTAGATGAGCCGACAGCACCCCTTTCAGATACGGAAACAGAAGAATTGTTCCGTGTAGTTCGTCATCTTCGCGAAACGGAGAACATCGCGATTATTTTTATTACCCACCGTATCCATGAGGTATTGCAGATTTGTGATTCCTACACTGTAATGCGAAACGGAGAAATTGTGGATACGACTCCCATTACCTCTGAAACGACTTCCAAGGAAATCGTGGATAAAATGCTGGGACGCTCCTTTGAGGAAAACTTTCCCAGGCAAACCTGTGATATCGGAGAAAAATCTTTTGTCGTTGAGCACCTGAGTGAACATGAGGGGCGTGTAAAGGACGTGTCTCTGTATGTCCGCAAGGGAGAGATCGTTGGCCTGGCAGGCCTGGTGGGCGGCGGCAAGACGGAGCTTTGCAAAACGATTTTCGGGGCCTATCGGAAATCAGGCGGAACGATTACGCTGAATGGCAAAGAGTTAAAAATCAAAGACCCTTCCAGTGCGGTAAAAAACCGCATTGCGCTTGTTCCGGAGGAGCGGCGTAAGGAGGGAGTACTGGTTGCAGAGACAGTGACCTTTAATACTGCGGCTGCGTGCCTGGACGATTATTGTACGTTGTCCTTTGTCAATGACCGCAAAGCTGCGAAGCGTGCCGAGGAATATGTTAAGAGCCTGAGTATTAAGACTCCTTCCGTGAAGCAGAGAGTTGCATACCTGTCCGGAGGTAACCAGCAGAAGGTTGCGGTTGCCAAATGGCTGGCGGCAGACTGTGATGTATACATCTTTGATGAGCCTACCAAGGGTGTTGACGTTGGTGCGAAGCAGGAAATCTTTCATCTGATCAATGAGATTGCGAAAGCCGGCAACTGTGTTATTTATGCAACCTGTGAAAACTCCGAGCTGTTGTCTATTACTGACCGTATGTACGTGATGTTTGATGGCCGGGTGATGGCAGAGCTGGAAACAGCCGGGACCTCCGAAGACGAGATTATGCATTATGCTACCGGTGCAGCTACGGCTTATGCCGGGTGATGGCTCAACTTATATCAGACATCTATGTATGGGAGGAAAATAATATGGTTCAAAATACAAAAATGAAAAGTATCGGTAAGGAGCTTCTGAGCTGGGCCGCCGTGATCGTATTGGTGGTGTCGGTTATCATCTTTACCGCAATTAAAGGCACCGCATTCTTTTCGGTGGCCAATCTGATGAATATACTGCGTGCCATGTCTGTTGTAACGATATTCGCGCTTGCTGCAACGGTTTCTATGGCACCGGATGGTTTTGATATGTCGGCAGGTACCTTGGGTACCTTCAGCGCATATGTATTTGCGGCTTCATTCCTTTGGTTCGGACTTCCGCTGTGGGCTGCAATCCTGGTAACGATTATTTTTACTATGGTTATGTATCTGCTGACCATGTTCCTGATTCTGGTCTGCAAGATTCCGGATATGCTGGCTACCTGTGCGCTGCAGTTCGTGCATTCCGGCCTTGGCCTCGCATTTACCGGCGGCAGCGCCGTATCTGCCGGCTTAAGTGCACCGAAATGGTTTGCTGCTCTCCATGGCGGCGACAGCACACCTCTCCGCAGAGGATGGACAGAGGGTTCCATGAATATTGGTAAATCTCCGTATATCATCATCATCATGGTTCTTTGTGTTGTAGTCTGCTGGGTCCTGCTAGAGAGAACCAAGCATGGCCGTTATCTGTATGCAATGGGCGGAAATAAAACAGCCGCGAAGCTTTCTGGTATCAATGTGAAGAAATACCGTTTTATGGCCGGTATGTTTGCTGCTTTGTTTATTGCAGTTGCAGGAATTGTTGTCTGCTCACGCAACTCCGCAGCTCAGATCAACAGTTGTGACAGCTATTTGATGAGTTCTCTTGCCGCTGTATTTATCGGGCGTTCCGTAGGCGGCGCCGAAAGACCGAATGCTTTAGGTACGGTTGTTGGTGCTCTGTTGATTTCCACTTTGGAAAATGGTCTGACTATGTGCGGCGTTGTATACTACATATTGCCGGCTGTCAAGGGTGCGGTTCTTTGTCTGGCTCTGGTCGCAGCTTATATTACTGTTAAAGAGGATTAACCGGCGGAAGGATATGTGCACAAAATAGGACGATAAGGAAATGGAGGGAAAATATTATGTCTAAGTTTGATTCTTATTTTCTGATGAAGGAAGACGATGCGATTGAGTATGCGCGGCTGAAAGTGCCTCAGAAGGAATGGGATATTGACAGCATGACGTGTAAAGAAATTGGTGATGGTAACCTGAATTATGTCTTTAAAATAGTTGACGCAAAGGGCAACAGCGTCATTATCAAGCAGGCGGGAGGCGTGGCACGTATTTCTGAGGACATGAAGCTGGATACGGACCGTAACCGTATCGAATCAGAAATTCTGGTGCTTCAGGGAGAATTGGCTCCCGGGTATGTACCGGAGATATATTTTTATGATACTGTGATGAGCGCCTGCGGCATGCAGGATTTGAGTGATCATCAGATCATGCGTACAGCAATGCTGGAACACAGGATATTTCCTGAATTTGCAGATCAGATATCTACCTTTATGGCACAGGTTCTTATGGGAACCACAGATGTAGTTATGGATCATCAGAAGAAAAAGGACCTGCAGAGGAAATTCATCAATCCGGAGCTCTGTGATATTTCCGAGGCGCTGGTTTATACAGAGCCGTATAACGATGAGCTGCACCGCAACCATGTTTTTGCCCCCATCGCGGATTTTGTAAAAGAGAAGCTTTATGATGACGGGGAGCTGCACTGTGAAGTTGCAAAATTAAAAATGGACTTCATGACCCGTGCGCAGTCTTTGATTCACGGTGACCTGCATACAGGCTCGATCTTTATCAACGAAGAATCCACAATGGTATTCGATCCGGAATTCTGCTTCTACGGACCAATGGGATATGATATCGGTAATGTAATCGCCAATATGATCTTTGCATGGGCAAATGGTGATGCGGCAGGCGATACCGCATTTTGTGAGTGGGTTGAGACCGTGATTGTTGATGTCGTCAATAAGACAATGGAAAAATTAAATGCTTATTATGATGGGCATGTGACAGACTCTATGTGCAGGAACCGGGCATATAAGAAATATTATATGGATACGATTCTGGCAGACACGGCTGCCGTAACAGGACTGGAGCTGAACCGCCGCATTGTAGGTATGGCAAATGTGAAGGATATTACCACAATTCAAGATGAGGCGAAGCGTGCACGTGCAGAAAAGATATGCATTACTGCCGCTGTTGATTATATCAAAAACAGGGATGATAAGAAGTGCGGCAAATGCTTCCTGAATACATTGAAAAACGCAGTTGCTGCCGTAGATGCTGAATAAAACATTCTAAACCAGGAAAAGGAGATGCTCATTATGGAAAATGCTTTGAATCTGGATACTGTCCGTCTTGCCGAAAACAGGAAAGAGATTGTTATCCTTGACCAGACGCTTTTGCCTAACGAATGCAAATATCTCAGTATATCCAGGGCAGGAGATATCTGGGAGGCCATTTATTCTCTCCGCGTGCGCGGAGCTCCGGCCATTGGCGTAACAGGCGGATATGCTTATTATGTACTTGCAGATCAGATTGAGACGGAAGACAAGGAGGAGTTTGTTGCCAAATGTACGGAAATGATGGAATATGTCAATTCCTCCCGGCCGACTGCAGTAAATTTGTCCTGGGCGCTGAACCGCATGCATAATGTGCTGCTGACGGAAATCGATCGCTTAAGCATTGCGGAGCTTAAGGTACGCCTGATGGAAGAGGCCGATGCAATCCGTGAAGAAGACATTCAGATCAGCCGGAGCATTGGGGCGCATGGCTTCAAACTGCTTGAGGAGCTTGGAAAAGGCGTCGGAATTATGACGCATTGTAATGCGGGTACTCTGGCTACTGCAAAGTACGGAACTGCATTGGCTCCGATGTACATAGCTCTCGAAAATGGCTGGGACCCGAAAAAGGATATGCATGTGTACTGTGATGAGACACGTCCGCTTCTGCAGGGGGCGCGACTGAGTGCATATGAGATGCAGGCAGCAGGCATTGATACCTATGTACAGTGCGACAATATGGCTTCATATACCATGAAGAGCGGCAAAGTCGGAATTATTTTTGTCGGCTGCGACCGTGTGGCAGCAAATGGTGATTTTGCAAATAAGATCGGCACGAGCGGGGTGGCTGTCATTGCGAGACATTACGGTGTTCCGTTCTATGTATGTGCGCCTTCCTCCACGATCGATATGACACTGGAATCCGGCGATGAAATTCATATCGAGCAGCGCAGGGGGGAAGAGGTTACGGAAATGTGGTACGAAAAACGTATGGCGCCGGAGGGTGTCGGCGTGGTAAATCCTTCCTTTGATGTAACAGATCACAGCCTGGTTACCGGTATCATTACAGAAAAAGGCATTGCGTATGCACCGTTTAAGGAATCCTTTGAAGCGATGGGAATTAAGCCGGTCCAAAAATACGTGGATAAAAAATAATACCCAATAAAATATGGGGCGGTTCGAAAGAGCCGTCCCATAAAAAATATATAAAAGCATACTGCAGAGGGTAAATTGCGCTCATTTTAATAATAGCGGACCTGGCTGCGGCGAAGACAATCCTTCCACTCCGGTGAAAATTCCATATCCATGATAATTCCATCCAGTTCTTTGAGCGGTATTACGCTGGTAAAGGAAGCCTTGTTCAGCTTGGAATGATCCACTGCCAGAAATTTCTGCTTGGCATGCTGATATGCAAGCTTATGCAGCATGGCAGAGTTGTCGTTTGTATCTGTAACACCGAATTCCATACTGACGCTTCGGCAGGAAATAAATGCTTTGTCTATGAAATACTGCTGAAGATTCCGGACAGCGCTGTCTCCTACAAAGCTCATTGTTTTGCGTGAAAATTCACCGCCAATCACGAAGAGCCGCACAGTCGGAGAGCTGTGCAGGATATTTGCAATTTCCAGGGATGTGGTCAGCACAGTCAGTCGCCGCTTGGCTATTTGGCGTGCAATAAACCAGGCTGTTGTGGAGCTGTCCAGATAAATGATGTCTCCGGTTTGGATCAGGGCGTCGCACTTTTGGGCGATGATTTCCTTTTCTGTGGTTTTCAGAATCTGTCTTGTAGAGATATCGATGTCATTTTGAACGCCTTCCAGGATATAGGCTCCTCCATGTGTCCGAATCAGTTCATTATCCTTCTCCATGACTCTTAAGTCGCGTCGGATGGTTTCCTTTGTAACATCCAGCCTTGCAGCTAAATCGGTAATGGTAACGCTTTTATGTTCCTGGAGAAGCTCCTTAATTACATTTCGGCGGGTAATTGCCAGCATATCTCGTATTGCTCCCTTCGCATATATTATCTGATATCCCATTTAGCGCATCTGCTGCGTCAATAGTGGTATGTCTGCTTATTTAAAAATAACATATTTTGTCTGAAAAGGCAAAGGATGTTTGGGCATAGGAAGCACGCTAGCCTTCCAGATAGATGTTCACCAGTTCCTTTAGATCACGATGTGTATTTGTGATCGTATCCTGAATTTCCAGAGAATCTTCCAGAAGCCTGTATATCCACCTGCACACGATTTCGTCAATTTCATATTGGGGAACTACCTTGCCGTTAGGGAGAGTCGGAGGGATAGTTGGCTTTGTGTATTGGTACATGGAATGATACACCGGAAGCCAGGGATACAGGTCTACAAGCTCATCGTTGGTATAGGCACTGGTGATTGCCGATTGGCCTCCCAGCAGGGTGGAATAATTGGCAATCTGTTCATCGCAGGTCCATTTCAGAAATTCCATTGCAGCCTCTTTCTGACGGGAATTGCTGTTGATGCCAAAACTCCAGCCGCCCAGAAGCGGTGCGTGTCCCGGAATGATGCTGTAACCAATGGAACCGGTAATACTGTTTTTGCGCAGATCGTTTACATCTGTCAAAAATGAGGGATAGGAAATGAGCATGGCCGTTTCGCCGGCGAGGAAATCTTGTACAGCGCTCAAATCGGTTGCAGCCCGGTAATCCGGCTTGGCACATTTGATCGAACGGGCAAAATTAATATAAGCCTTTAATGTCTGAGCGGAATCCAGGCATACATTGCCGCAGGAGTCAAAGATATTTCCCCCATAGGCGCGCAGACGCATATAAATCTCCGGCGTCAGACACTCGCTGTACGCAGTGGGGATGGACATTCCGTATTTGATGGCATCGGTTTTGCCGGTAAAAAAGTCGGCAACTGTATTCAGCTCCCGCAAAGTGACCGGCGGCCGCAGAGAAATATTGTTCAAATTTTCGTAATCTGCTTTTAAAGCAGGATTCTCAAAGAGGTCCTTTCTATAATACAGTATCTGTGGAGCATACATGAAGGGAAGTCCATAATATCGTCCGCTGAAATTGCTGAAATATTTCAGGCAGTTCGGAAGAAAAATATCTGGATTCAAAAACTCCAGGTTTTCTGTAATATCCTCCAGAATATGCTCTGAGGCAAGTGAAGGAAGCCACGGAATGTCATACATGAATACGTCATAGGGATCATTTTCGTTGTCATAATAACATTTTAAGATCGTTTCATATAAGCAGTGGTGAGGAAGAATCGTAGCCTCCACCCGGATTCCGGTGCGGTTCTCAAAATTCTTTACAATACCCATTAAGGCATCCACCTGCGGCGTATCCAGCATCAGAAGACGCAGCTTTTGAAGGGCGGAATCGGCTGCAGGGTCCGGGCTGTGGGAGGGGGATTCCTCTGTGTATCTTTTTTTGGGAGGCGACAGACGATTGACATGGCAGCCGTTTAAAATAATTTTTTCCGTTTCTTTTGTCAAAGGCGAGTTTAACTGCTCGGTCAAAAGCCGGGAGGCAGTCTGTCCAAGCTTTATGGCTGTGCGTGCTGTTGAATCGGAAGCAAAAGAATGGGTATGTGTATTCCAGTGTTCTTCGCTAAGGGTGAAAACAGGAATATCCTGTATGGTATACCCCAGAATCGTAATTCCCTCTATGATTCCGGTTGCAAGCGATTCTGAGGTTGTGGCAATGACGTCAGGTTTCCGGTATTTCAGCAGATTGATGGTTTTTCGGAAAGCGTCCTCTTTGCTCATGTCTGTTTTTAAAAATACGGATTCATCTACGGTAATACCGTGGTTTCCGCAGGCATCCTGAAAGCCGCGGATGCACTCGGCCTCACAACTGAACTTCTCGGGTCCTGTCATCAGGCAGATGTTACGGTAGCCTTCCTGCAGCAAACGGTTAGCCATATTTTTCATTAAAACGCGGTTGTTAAAAGATACAAAATTCGCATCCAGACTGCGGATATTCCGGTCAATCAGTACAAGGGGAATATTTCTGGAGGTAAAATTATCATAGTAGAATTTCCAGTTGTTGGGCTGGCAGGAAACCAGCAGAAGACCGCAAATCTGTTTCTTTAAAAAGCTTTCTGCAATATTCTTCTCAAATTCCGGAATATTCCTGGAAAATTCAAGATTAATATAATAATCCGTATTTTGGAAGTAGGATTTGATTCCCTGAAATATCTGAACATAATAAGAATCATTGAAGTCAGGCAGAATAATACCGATATCAAGATTCTTTTTTGTTTTGAAATTTCTGGCGATGAGATTTTGTGAATACTGCAATTCATCAATGGCGGCCTGGATCGCCCGGGATGCTTCCCTGCTCACCGGCTTCTTACGATTTATATAATTGGATACTGTGGCGATGGAAACTCCGGCTGATTTAGCAACGTCCTTTATTGTAGCCATATGGCACCTCCTTTCATTTTTTACAATATACCATGATTGGTAAAAAAAGTAAACAAAAAGTGAAACGTTTAAATGAAATATGGTAAAAAAGTAACGGAGAAAGATTGACGATAAAAGTGCGAGTAAGTAAAATGAAGACATGATACAGAAAACGGTAGTGATACAATCAAAAAGGAGGAAAAGCAATGAAAAAATCAAAAGCAGCAGCATGGCTGCTGGCAGGGACAGCGGCAATCAGTATGACGGCAGGCGTAAGTGCGGCAGGAACGGCGGAGGCTGCAGCAGAAAAGGAAAATTTGAAATTGGGTGTTTCCATTATGGAGCTGACTGCCTACACATGGTATCAGGGAGTGGTAGAGGGATGCAATCAGTGGCTGGAAGAGAACGGGGACACAAAAAATGTGGATATCAAGTTTGATTTTGAAGATTCCCGTTCAGACGTTCAGACAATGCTTACAAATCTGGATAACATGCAGGCGGCAGGATGTGATGGAATCATTCTTTTCCCGGCAGATGCCTCCTCCGCAATTCCTACTATGAAGGAATGTGTAAATAACGGGACTCCGGTTGTAATCGGTGATTATGCGCAGGATGCAAAAACAGAGGAGGATGTTGTATGGTCAACCTTCGTAGGCCATGATATGAAAAGGCTGGGAGAAAAAGCCGGCGAGACGGCGGTTGCATATCTGGATACCCTGGGTAAGGATGATCCGGTATGTCTGTTTATTACAAGGCCGACCTCAGGTCAGGTTTCCTCTGACAGATTTGAGGGGTTCAGAGAAGCGGTTCTGGCGGCCTATCCTGATGCCAAAATCATAGAAGAGGGCGATACGGGAGCGGGAAACAGAGATTCGGCACAGACCCTCATGGAAAACGTGCTTCAGAGAGAGCCTGTGATTGATGTGGTATGCGGGCATAATGACGCTGAGGTTGTGGGAGCATATAATGCGGCTGCCGCACAGGGAAGGGATGAGATAAGATTTGTCGGTATCGCCGGTGATATTGATGTTCTGGGCTGGATTCAGGACGGAAAGGATGCGTGGCTTGGCGAGGTGCTTCAGGACCCGGTGGTTCTGGGGTATCAGGCAACCGATGCAATGATTAAGGTTCTGGTGGATGAGGAGGAGCTTCCTGAAACGTATGAGCTTCCGGACCCGGAGGTTATAACGAAGGAAAACATTGGGGACTATGACTGGCAGAACTGGGGCTGGCTTGGCTGACATATGGCATTGGATATCGCAAAATAAGCCGGCAGGGAACAAGCTGCTGCCGGCTTATTTGAAGAAAACATGGAGGGATTGGAATGATTCAATTATTACCGGAGCCAAAGGTGGCAGAGGAACGGGGTGAAGTGACCGGAACTTTCGGAAAGCTTTGTCTCTGTTGGGAAAAAAATTCGGAGGAAACAGAGGAGCTGCGTGCACTGGCAGAGCTGCGTTTCTGGAATTATCCGGAAATAGAGTTCTGCAGGGAATGTGCGGAACACTGTATGAATATTTATTTGATTCCGACTCTGGAAGGGATTTTGGTCGAAAAAGAGGAGCTTTTCAAGGAACAGGGGTATGATCTGGACATTGATGCAGAAAAAATAGTCTTAAGATATGAGAGCACAACCGGATTTCTTTACGGAATGACCTCTGTCAAGCAATTGCTTGAAAAAAACGGCGGAGGGTACAGACTTCCGTCAGTACACATCACGGATTATCCGTCTGTTCCGGTGAGGGCAATCGCACAGACCCTTTCCTGGTATGCCGGATATGGAAGGTTTGGTTTTGACAGCCAGTTATGGGGATATGAGGAATGGGTGGAATATCTGAATATATGTCTGGATAATAAAATTAATCAGTTCAACCTGGTAATGTACGGCTACTGGCCTTTTGAATTTCAGGAATACCCGGAAACAGTATTCAGAGATGTCCCAATCAAAATATGGAATGCGGAAAACAGAAGATGGCTGACCGTCCGTTATACACATCCGAACCTTGAGGAGCCGTTTTTGGAGCGCTTTATGGAGCTGGCACACAGGCTTGGAGTTAAGATTTTTGCTTATGTGGGCCTGAATTCCTATAATGGAGCCTATACCATTAAACATCCCCGGGCACGGATGAAGCCGCCGGCAGGCAAAAAATTCATGAATGATTTCGACTCCCTGTGCCTGAGTCAGCCGGGGAATGCGGAATATATCGTCGAATCCATGCGGCAGATTGCAAGGCTGGGCTTTGACGGCTACACCCTGGAGGAAAGTGAAGAGGGCTTCTGGTTCTGTGAGTGTGAACAGTGCAGAAAAAGGTGGCATAATGTCACAGGGACTCCCGGGGAAGCAAAGCATCAGGCAAATATGTGGCTTCTGAAGCAGATTTATGACGCTGTACGGGAAATCAATCCGGAGGCAGTCATTGGTATCCGTGCATTCAGGCAGCCGCCATTGGAAAAGGCTCCGGAATTTTTGGCGGAATGTGCCGCATCCATGCCGGAGGATATTATGCTGTTCTGGGCGCCTGGGCTGTATGTACCGGAAACGGAATTTGAGAAGTGGTGCGAGGTATTTGGAAAAGACCGTATCTGGGCCAGAGATACGGAATCCAATTCCATCACTTCCACGATGGGAAGATTGTACAGAACCTTTAAGTCCAATGTAATCCGGTATGAAGATGAAACGAATGAACAGGTGATTGAGACGGATATTCGGCAGCATAAGGGCAGTGTGCGCATGGGGGTCCATGGAATCAACGGATTTATGTTTGAGTGGTACGGCCTGTTTATGCATTTGTTTGCGCACGGCAATTATGGCTGGGGCTCAATGATGGAAGAAGAGGAATTTTATCACAGGGCGTGCCGTCAGAATTTCGGAAATCTGGGAGAAACCGTTCTGTATGTAATGAGGAACATTGTGACAATTCATGAAAGTCAGATACCTTTGTATACCACTCCGTTCCCGTTTCAGAAGAATAAAATGACTAAGGAGGACATCCCTGCAATCCTTGCCGCAAAGCAGAATCACGAAAATATCATGAGTAAAATAGAGATGCTGCGAAGGGAGGCAATGAGAGAACGGAAGCTTCGTCCCTGGCTGACGCACTTTGACAAGCTAAAAAACGCGGAGCGCAGAAATGCTGTTATTTATGATATGGTTCTGGCTGCTCTGGCGTATGAGGATGAGGAAGACCCGGAAAAAAAGAATATGCTTCTGGATGAGATACTTTATTATAATGAACAGGATTTTGACATTGTAAAGGAGATGTTTTTTGATATTAATCCGGTTATGGAAACCGGCGTTGGAAGCTGTATGTTCCCTTATCATGAATTGAAACGCCTGATTTATAATATCCGGCATCCAAAGGAGCCGGACAATAACGTCATCAGCTCCGGCGTAGAAGCATTTGGCTGGCTGTGGCTTTAAGAGAGAGGAGACAGTGGCAATGAAAGAAAAAGAGGTAAAGCGGACTCCTCTGATAGAAATCCGAAATGGTGAGATGGAGTTTCCGGGAGTAAAGGCATTGGACAAAGTGAACTTTACGCTGATACCGGGAGAATGTCATGCACTGGTGGGAGAAAACGGCGCCGGAAAATCCACCCTTTCCAAGTGCATCACCGGAGAGAATCAGATGACCGGGGGAGAACTCTATGTAAAGGGAGAAAAAATCAAAATACAAGCTTACAGTGTTCGGGAATCCCAGAAGAGAGGAATTGCTATCGTGCATCAGGAATTTACCCTGATGGGCGATATGACAGGAGTGGAAAATATCTTTGTAGGGCGCTATGTGAAAAAGGGAGGAAGGATTGACTGGCAGGCACTGGATAAAAGGGCAGAGGAGCTTATGGAATATCTGCAGTGCGAGGTGAATCTTCATGTTCCTGTTAAAAAGCTGAGAACAGCGGAACAGCAGATTATCCAGTTGGCAAAGGCTCTCCTTGATAATCCGCAGATTATAATTTTTGATGAGCTGACAGCGGTGCTTCAGGAAAAGGACATAGAGAATATTTTCCGTATCATTTCTCTGCTGAAAGAAAAAGGGATGGGAATCGTCTATATTTCCCACAGGCTTGATGAGATTTTTTCCTGCTGTGACAGTTATACGGTTCTGTGTGATGGACGGTATATCAATTCCGGGCGTGTTGCAGAGGTGGATTACGACGGACTTGTCAAGATGATTATAGGACGTGAACTGGAAAACATTTATCCGCCAATTAATGAGGAATTGGGCGATGTGATTCTGGAGGTCAGAGACCTTACCTCTCCCGGTGTATTTGAGAATGTCAGCATGAAGGTAAGGGAAGGAGAGGTGGTCGGACTTGCGGGACTGCTTGGGGCAGGAAAAACCGAACTGGTTCAGGCGATTTTCGGAAACCGGAAAATAACAGGCGGAGAAATACTGGTGCGGGGAAAGCGTGTCAGAATAAAATCTCCGCAGCAGGCGATTCGGCTTGGGATGGGGCTGGTGCCGGATGAGAGGCGCACCCTGGGTCTGAATATGAAATTCGATATTAAAGATAACACCACGCTTCCTTCCATGAGCTTTTTTAAAAAAGCCGGAATTTTCCAGGATCATGAGGCAGAAATGAAGTCAGCCTATGAGATAAACGAATCCATGAACCTGGCCTACCATTCTCTCTGGCAGAATGTGAGAAAATTATCAGGCGGCAATCAGCAGAAAATTGTCATTGCAAAATGGATGCTGCGCAGGACTGAAATCTTTCTTCTGGACGAGCCTACCAGAGGAATTGATATCGGTGCCAAGTTTGAGATTTACAACCATATTCATGAGCTGACAAAGCAGAAAAAGGCTGTCATTCTGGTTTCTCCCGAAATGGAAGAGCTGATTGGACTGTGCAATCGTGTTTATGTCATGTATGAGGGGAGAATTCTGGATGAGGTAGAGGGCGAAAGAAAGACGCAGGAAGTGATTATTAATAATTTATTAGGAGTGAATGCGTAATGAATGATTATAAAGTAAAGTCAAAGAAGTATGGAGGCGGAATGAAAGTGCTGCTGAGCGATTGGATGATTGTTTTTCTGTTTGTGCTGCTATTTGCCCTTTGCTGTTTGAACAGTAATTTCCGAAATCCGACGAATGTTATGAACGTCCTGCGTCAGGCATCCTTTATCGCAATTATTGCCATGGGCGAGTTTTTTGTGATTCTGGTGGGCGAAATGGATATGTCCATTTCTTCAATTATTGGAATGGTATCCATATTTTTTGCCGGATTTGTGGTAAATAGAGGAATCCCTATCTGGGCTGCTTTTGTGCTGGTAGTGCTGATGGCGGCAGGGACAGGCGTGATCAATGGCGTTCTTGTTGTTTATGGAAAAATGCCCTCCTTTATTGCAACTCTGGTTATCATGAATATGCTGAAGGGCATCAATTACATTTATTCGGACGGGCTTCCTATCTCGGGGCTTCCGGAATCATTCGGAAGGATGGCTCTTGGGAAAGCGGCGGGAATTCCGATTGCCGTTATTCTGATGATTATCACGGCGGCTGTTTTGTATTTTTTTACTGCACATACGGCAACAGGGAGAAGCTTTTTTGCGGTAGGCGGAAACAAGGAGGCGGCTAAGCTTTCCGGATTAAATGATAAGTTTATCGTGATTCTTGCTTTTGTTATGAGCGGTATCCTGTCAGCAGTGGGGGCGTTGGGACTGACCGCCAGAACGCAGTCCGGGAATGTAACGCTTGGTGATCAGCTTCTGTTTGATGTTATGACCATCTGTGTGCTGGGCGGAACATCCCTGTCGGGCGGCCGGGGACGGATAGCCGGGATTGTGATTGGTGCACTGTTCCTTCAGGTCATTACCAATATCATGGTACTTCTTGGAATCAATACATACTGGCAGTGGGTAGTAAAAGGCATCATTCTGGTAGCAGTCGTATTAATTGATTCCTATTCAAAGAAGGATTAGGCTAAATATGTTTGGAGTGAATAGATAGAAGAAAGGGAGAAGTCTATGGGTTACGGAGAAATGGTATGGGTGTTTCCGGATGCGGAGCTTCCGCCGGAGGGGGTGAACAGTATTCCGGGACATGAGTCCGTTATCATTGCAAATACCGGAGGCAGGGATGCGCACATCAGAATCACTCTGCTGTACACGGACAGGGAGCCTGTGATAAATGAGGATATTGTGGTAGAGGCAAGACGTGTACGCTGTTTGAGAACAAACCGGGAGAATGATTTTGGAAAAAACACGGCAGTAGTTGGAGAGCAATATGCGATTATGCTGGAAAGTGATGTACCGGTAATCGCTCAGTACGGGCGGGCAGAGCCAAGAGCGGTATCCTTTTATACAACTTCAGGATACTGTGTCAGTAAATAAGTCAGTGAAAGGAGAAAAATATGATAGAACATGGAAAGGTTTATATTCCGGATGAGGAATATTTAGAAAGAGTAAATCGGGCAGCAAAAATTCTTCAGAGGGAGGGGCTGGATGCACTGATAGTCAATTCTAATGAATCCGACTATGCCAATGCCAGGTATTTTTCAGGATACTGGCCCTTATTTGAAAGGTGCGGTGTGGCAATTTCGCCGGCAGGAGACGCGGCATTAATGGTTGGCCCCGAGAGCCGGGAATTCGGAGCGGACAGGTCCAGGCTGGAGAAGGTGTTTGTGCTGAAGGAATACAGAGAGGGTGCAGACCCGGCGTATCCTGAGCTTAAGGCAGATACATACCAGGATGTATTTCGCTCCCTGGGAATTACCGGAAAAAGGCTCAGAATCGGCGTAGCCAGTTATCTGGATACTTCTGTTGTGATTATGGAAGGAATTAAGGCGGCATTTCCGGAGGCGGAGATTGTTCGCGCAGACCATATTATGGTTGAGCTTCGTTCCATTAAGTCCGTAAATGAAATCAACTGTCTGAGGGAGGGATACAGAATTGCGGAATTGGCAACACAGCAGGTGATCAAAGAAATCCGGCCGGGCATGACAGAGCTCCAGATGGTTGGTGTGGCGGAAAGAGTTGTGTACGAAAATGGGGCTGAATATGAAGGACTTCCTATGTATGTGTTTTCGGAGGCATCCACACGCCATGCCATTTCCAGGTCCGGGTATCGGAAATTCCAAAAGGGCGATATTGTACAGTTGAATCTGTCGGCCAAGATGGATGGTTACTCCGCGGCTATCGGTTATCCTATTGTGTTGGGCAGGCTGGAAGGAAGGCGCAGGGATGTGGTGCTGTTTGGGCTGGAAGCGCACAGATGGACCCAGGAGCAGGTAAAAGCAGGAGTTCCGGCATCTGACATCGCTAAGAATTTTTATCAGTATTATGTGGATAATGGATATAAAGAGAATTTTGTTTATGGCCCGCTTCATGGAACCGGTATGATTGAGGTAGAGGCTCCGTGGGTAGAGACAACTTCCGATTATAAACTGCAGACAAACATGACCTATCAGATTGATACCTTTATTTCTGCCGATACCTTTGGTGTGCGTTGGGAAAAGGGGATTGCAGTAACTGAGACCGGCTGTGATGTACTTTCACCGGAAATCGGCAGGCTTTATGAACTGGAGTTTTAGCATGTAAACCGACGCTTTGGTAAATGAGCAGGAGTTTTTTCCATAGGAAGGGGATGCGGATATTATGCAAATGATTGATATGTTCTTCGAGCAGCTCGAGGACGCAAAAAATAGAAGAGTTCCTTTTATCATTCCCATTGGAACTATTGAATATCATGCCCGCCATGCAAGCTGCGGCACGGATACAATGGTCATTACCGGAATTATGAGGGAGCTTGGGAAATCGAAGGAAATTGTTGTGTGCCCGCCTGTCTGGTACGGTGTTGCCAGCTATGCGGTGGCGGGACCGGAGAAAGGAACGGTCCATGTGGATGCAGATACCTATGAGCAATACATCTACTGTATTCTCAAATCCATGATTTATGGCGGGAATAAAAATATTTATTGTGTTGTCCATCATCAGACCGAGGAGGCCGGCTTGATGCCTATGACGTTAGCGTGCCATAAAGCGGCCAAAAAGGTCATCATGGAATATATGGAGGATACCAGAGGAAAAGGCTGGTGGGGAAGCAATGATTATGCGGATTATTATAAAAATCTTGGGACAGGAGACGATCCGTTTTCCTACATCAAAGTCATTCCGCTGATCAGTGCAGAGGCGCAGCATAAATGCGGTGGTTTTGATCATGCGGGGAAATATGAATCCAGTCTCATGTATGCTCTTTATCCTGATCATGTAGATTTGGATAAAACGAAGGAAAATATAGAATGGTTTGCGCAGAGTGCAAGAGAAACCAATATGGAATTGGGGCAGCACATGGTACGGTGTACATTAAAAGCGTTACAGGAAATAATAAACTAAAAGAGATTGGCACCTGTCAATACAGGTATAGGGTATTGGCGAAATGTAAGTGATACGGTACACGGATGTTGTTTGTTTTTATTCAGCAGAAAGGGGCGCAGAGGCTTCATGACAGAGGAGCAAAAGGCACTGGCGGGTATTTTATATAATGCGAAGTCACCTGATTTGGATAAAGAGAGGGTTAGAAGCCAGGAGTTATGTTTTGCATACAATCAGCTTCGGCCATCGCAGAAACATGAGCGGGAAAAGCTGATACGCACGGAGATGGGAAAGACGGGAGAGCACTTTCGGATAGAGGCTCCATTTCACTGTGATTTCTGGAAAAGAGTGACTTTGGGAGAGAACTTCTTTTCCAACTATAATTTTACGATTTTAGCGGGCAATGAGGTATTCTTTGGAGACAATGTAATGATAGGGCCAAACTGCGGGATTTATGCTGCAGGGCATCCTTTTGACGCAAAAAGAAGAGCTGCCGGTTTGGAATATGCCAGACCGGTTCGTATTGGCAATCATGTATGGATTGGAGGACATGTATCGGTTGTGTCAGGCGTGACAATTGGAGACGGGACAGTAATTGCGGCCGGAAGTGTTGTGGTAAACGATATCCCGGCGAATGTTCTGGCAGGCGGAAATCCCTGCAGGGTGATAAGAGAGATTTCAGACAGGGATGATGAAAAATATATGGTTCTTCCATATTTGGGATGAGAAATGTCCGGCTGTTGGTAAAGCCGGACATTTTTCCTGATATGAAAGCTGTTATTTACGGTATCAGAATATGGTGTTTTTCCGGCCGCGTCCAGGTTTTATGAGACTTCAGATTTTAGATTTGGTATATTGTAAAGGAGCGGCAATCTGTGTGTGCGTAATAAGAGAGATCAACCGCAAATATAATTGCTTAGGCCAAGTATTTTATAGTATCCGGCGACAGCACCCTGGTCTTCTGCGCCGGCGCACTGTGCAGCATGTACGGCAGCCTTACCGAAGACGGGAACCATATCTTTGGTTGCTTCCACACCGGATTTTGCGCCGTTTAAGGCAGCCGTAATCACTTCTTCAAGAGAAGCTCCGTTAGCGGCGGCGGCAGAAGCGGCTTGGGCCGCAGGCAGGACTGCATCATAAATCGTACGCTGACCTGCCTGACATTTGCCGCGTTTCCGGATTCCGTCAGCGAAACCTGTCAGATAAGCAGCGAGAGCGGGCCCATCCAGTTCCGTCTTGCCCTTTAATGCTTTGCCGCCCTCCATAATACCGGCAGACATCAAAAATCCCATGGTGGAAGGTACCAAAGAGGACATTTTCATACCGGCCTTCATAAGCATTTTTCCAATATCTCCGGCAGCTTCCTCAGCTTCAGCGCGCATCAGATCAGGAAGAGCGGCATATCCTTTGCTCATTGTCAGACCCAGATCGCCGTCGCCGAGAAGCGCGTCCATTTTACATAATTCTTCCTTTTTTTCTACAAACAGAGTGCCTGCGGAAGCAAATAAATCAGGTACCTGTTCAAACAGAATCTTATCCATGCTCAGTTCTCCTTGAAAGTAATTATTTCTGGCAGATAAACGGAGTATTTACCGGGTGATCCAAGTATTTCTTCAGTTCGTCATTCATCCTGCAGACAGAGACAGAAGCACCCGCCATCTCCATGGAAGTAGCATATTCACCGACCATTGTTTTGTATATTCTGATACCTTTGGAAGTCAGGATTTCAGTCACATCGTGGGATAATATGTACAATTCCTCAACAGAGGTAGCGCCGAGCCCGTTGATCAGAAGAGAGACCTCTTCTCCATCAGCAACCGGCATATCATTCAGCAGGGTGTTCAGGGATTCCTCCGCGATTTCGCGGGAGGTTTTCAGGGGGCCGTTCCATACGCCCGGTTCGCCGTGGATGCCTATACCCATAGCCATTTCATCTTCCTTCAGCTCGAAGTTCGCGTGGCCAACCTCAGGAATGATACATGGAGTTAATGCAAAGCCTACGGTGCGGGTATTGTCTTTTGCCATCCGTGCTGCAGCTAAAACTGCATCAAGATCGCCCCCCTCGTCAGCTTTTGCACCGGCCGCCTTAAACATAAAGTAAATACCGGCTACACCGCGGCGTGTATCCGGGTTTGCATGGGAGTTGACATCATCTGCGCCTACGATGCTTTTGCAGACAATATCATCCATATCGCATAAATCTGCGGCCATATCAAAGGTCATGATATCACCGGTGTAATTTCCGTACAGATACAGAACGCCGGCGCCCGCTTCAACCTCTTTCGAAATGTTATAAATCTGTTCCGGAGAGGGAGACTGGAATACACCGCCGACACCGCAGCCATCGATCAGTCCGTCACCGACATAACCCAAAAACAGAGGCAGGTGTCCGGAACCGCCACCGGTAATGATCGCAACTTTGCCGGGAGTCTTTTTGGCTTTACAGTAGCAGCGAAGGTCTCCTTCAGCATATTTCACCTGATCTGCATGAGCGGCATAAATACCCTTCAGCATATCGTCAACATAGGTTTCCGGTGCATTAATTATTTTCTTCATGAATTACCTCCTCAAAGTTTTAGTATGATGTTCTGAGAATGTGAGAGCTAAGGCTGTAAACCTTGTTATTAACATACTATAATTGTAAGGCTTTGGGTCCGGTTTGTCAATTATTTTGCCCGAAAATGTGGCGTTATATCGATTTGTTTTGTACAAACCGACCAAAAGCAAACAAAAAGAAACATTCTGGAGAAACTTTGAGAAATATGATGGCTGTTCATTTGACTTTTGGATAAAATACCAGTACAATAAAGCATATGAGGACGATAAAGTAGAAAGAAGAGCGTATATATGATTCATATCCTGGAAGTTGTGCTGAGGTATATTGTGGAAGTCGGCATTTTGATTTTTGAATTTATCGGGGTGGGCATTATCATATGGACAAGCCTGGTAAGCTTTTATAAATATGTCACAAGAAGACCGGACACCAGAATCTGCCTGGGCAAGGGGCTGGCTATGGGTCTGGAATTCAAGATTGGCAGTGAGATTCTGAGAACAGTCATTGTACGCGAGTGGAGTGAGATCGCAATTGTCGCCGGTATTATCGCACTCCGTGCTGCGCTTACATTTCTGATACACTGGGAGATCAAAGAGGAGGAAAAGGAAGCGGCATGGAAAACGAACTGAAATGCACATAGCTATACGGTCATCAAAGCGCATAAGAGGGGGTCTTTGCCTTTCTCACAGTGCTGGTTACCGTACATGCCTATGTCTTTTACAGCCTGTATGTGGTAAACGGGAATATTCTGATGTCGGCCACAGGCGCGGCTTTATCGCAGCATGGCTGTATTATCCTTATTATGCGGGATTCAATATGGGTACGCTGCTTGCGGGCTGGCTGAAATTAGTTTGCTTTCATTTTCCGTTTGCGTATTTTACGCAGATGTTCTTTATCCAGCCGTTTATCAGGACTGTATTCAAAGCTTTGTTTTGCGAGAACAGATAGCCGGTTCCCGGCTTTTCGTACGGTTTGGGGATTCGTCTGCACGATAAAGGATTTTTGTTGATGCCAGCAAAGCGAAATCGTCAGAGAATGACGCGGACGCTGTTATAGGCGTCCGGCAATGATGGATGAGCTGCGTAAGGCTGGGTTCTGACAGGAATTATGTAAGATTCACATCATGATGTGGGTTTAAGAAGGAGCATGAAGGTGTGCTCCTTCTTTCCGTATATTGTAGGTTTTGTCTATTTCATTTCTTTGATCAAATCATAAATCAGGCGTTTCTGGTTTTCAGTTAAGTAAATCCAACGGTTAAATAAATCCAGTTGTTCGCTGCTCAATTGAACAGTAATATTATTATCTGAGAAAAATTGTGCCAGTGTAATTCCAAAGGCGGAGCATATAGCTTCCAGAGTGGAGATTGACGGCACAGTATTTCTGCGGTGAATATTTGCAATAGTGGACGAAGATAAACCAGATTCAATTGCCAATTTGTAATCTGACCATTGCCGTTCCTTCATTAAGTCATCAATTCTTTTAATTACATCCATGCCAAGCCTCCGTTTTGTAATTATTATATTGCCCAAAAGAATGAAGAAATAGAATTCAGATGTAATAAAAATATTGCTCAATTGAGTAATTGATAGTAATATATAGACAGAGTGGCAGGGGTGGATTTGGTCAATTCCACCGGAAAGGTTACAGCTAAAAAAGCGGGGACGGCAAATATAACTGTAAGGGTTAATGGCTTTATGGAAGTATGTAAGGTGACAGTGGTGAATCCCCCGGAACAGTTGGTGTCCTTCAAGAGCCTGAGAGGAAAGAGCTTTACTTATAAAAATTCCAAATACTCTTTTGGCATCGGCTTTGGAAAGACGAACAACAACGTTTATATCGGTGTATGGAACCTGTCGGGGATCGGCAGTTCCGTGGACAGAACGGAGGAAGTTCAAGATGCTTATAGGTGTATAACAGAAAGAGATTGAGATGAAACGGAGGAGAATTTTGATGAAGCTGACATCAATCATTTCCTGCTACAATGAAGAGGAGGCGCTTCCTTTTTTCTATCAGGAAATAGAGAAGGTGGCAGAGATTATGCCATATGCAGAGTTCGAATTATTGTTTGTGGATGATGGTTCTGTGGATAGAACACTGGAAATACTTAAGAATCTGGCAGAAAAGGATGAGAGGGTAAAGTACATATCATTTTCGAGGAATTTTGGAAAAGAAGCTGCCATGTATGCGGGGCTGGAAAATGCTTCAGGAGATTTAGTGGTCATAATGGATGCAGATTTGCAGGACCCACCGTCTTTTCTCCCGGAAATGTACCATGCAATTATACAGGAGGGATTTGATTCTGTGGCGACAAGGCGTGTTACAAGAGCAGGTGAACCGCCCCTCCGTTCCTTATTTGCGCGTATTTTTTATAAAATGATTAATAAAATATCGAAAACGGAGGTTGTAGATGGAGCGAGGGACTATCGGATGATGAACCGGAGATTTGTAAATGCGCTTTTAGATATAAAGGAGTACTGCCGTTTTTCGAAGGGCTTGTTCGGCTGGGTAGGTTTTCGGACAAAATGGTTGGAATATGAAAACAAGGAGCGGGTGGCCGGAAGGACGAAATGGTCGTTTTGGAAGCTGTTTCTTTATTCCGTTGAGGGTATTGTGGCCTTTTCTACAGGACCGTTGGCAATCGCGTCCGTTCTGGGAGTGCTGATGCTGGAAGTAGGCGGGCTGGCGATTGTTTTTATCATAATACGGCAGCTTCTGTTCGGCGGTTCTGCCTTTGGTTGGCCTTCCCTGGTGTGTATCATACTGTTGGAGAGTGGCCTGCAGCTTTTTTGTACAGGTATCCTGGGTGTTTACCTGTCAAAGGAATATCTTGAGGTAAAGAATAGGCCGATCTATATTGTGAGAGAAGAAAATCTTAATAGGAGAGAAAATAGTGCCTAATAAAGTGGGAAATAAAGTGGGAAAGCTAATTGGCGTCATTTTTTTTGTGTTACTGGATATATACCGTTGTATCTGTGTTATGTCTGGACAGGAGCATTGCCTATTACCGAAGAAGCTATGCAGCAAGCAGTCTGCGGCCTGTCATGGGTGTAATAGCAATATTGTATTTTCTGGATTGGATTTCCGGAAAGGAAATCTGGAAGAAGGCAGAGCAGATTTCCCAGAAGCGATATTATGGGATTCTGGCAAGTGTCAGTATAGCCGCTTTTATTGCGCAGGTCAGTTATCAAATGACGAAAAAGAAAACTGTGGGTATGGGGATACTGGCCATCGGTATTCTGCTGTTTGATTTTTCCTATCGCACTTTTGTGCCATATACGGACAATTACTCGGTATTGTTTCTGACACTTACATTATATGTATATTTTAATCAAAAATTTACCCCAAAATGGATTATGCTTGGTGCTGCCTCCATAGCTATGGGATGCTTTATAAAAATTACATCTGCCATTCTTTTGATCGCAGGTATTATTGTAGTGTTTCTTTATATGCTTCCTGAGAAAAAGAAGTTTATGAAAAGCAGCCTTCTTTTTGTGCTGGTTTTTGTATGTGTTTTTGGAGGAATGACGGTGGGATGCAAGAGATGTCTTAAGAATGCAGGCTTTGTAGAAAATACAGATACAAAATGGGGGCTTTGGCATTATTTCATGATGGGACAGAATGAAGAAACCCTGGGCGCAGGAAGAAAAGCAGACCGGGAATATTCGTCCGGTTTTGAAACCCTGGAGGAACGTAATGCCGCAAACCGTGCAGAAGGGATCAAAAGAATCGCAAACCGGGGAATACGAAATAATATTCTGTTTTATACCTATAAAAATTTCCAGAATTATGATGATGGTTGCTTTGCTCCCGTACAAAAAACAATAAAAGGGACAAAATATGGAAATTCTTTCATTGAAAGGATTTTTATCAAGGATAAGCAATATTATTACCTTTATGCCCTTCTGGAACAGACGCTCTGGCTGTTGGTATTGGCATTGGTATTGTGCGGGGCTTTGTTATCTGTCAGACAGGATAGACACATCTTGTTTCTTCAAATGGTCATCCTGGGAGTTTCGGCATATGTACTGCTCTTTGAAGGCAGAGCCAAGTACCTGTTTATGTTTGTTCCGGTATATCTACTGTTGGCAGCAGTTGGTTTGAGATATATTTTGCACAGAGATTTATAATGGAATTATAATCGGGTTTGCTAAAAATCTTACTCCCGCGCATACCTGCCAATGCCTTCGCATACACTGTAAAAACAGCGTCTTCGGAGGCTTATCCTTGAAAGCTTATATCGAAGAGCGGGCAGTGGGGATTGCCAATTATAGCATTAAAAACAGTCATATATGGCTGTTTTTTCTTTTCAATATGGTTAAAGGATGTTATATTGATGGTAGGATACAGGGGTACTACTGCTGAAATTAAAAAATAAGAGGTGGATTTTAACATATTGTCATTGGGAGGCATGGACATGAGTAACCGAGAAATATTTCAGATTATGCATAGCGAAAAAGTTGTTGCGGAAATTTCAACCAGTGGACAGGCGTTCATTGCTGATAAAGAGTTTATGCCGTATGATTTATATTTTGAGATAGAAACAGACATAGACTCTTTGTTAAATAATTTGGTGAATTTTTATCATTGGTGTGCATCAAGGGTCTTGTCGTTGGATAGAAAATATGCGAAAGAAATTCTTAATAGTATTGGTGCGGTACAGGCTACCACGGATAAGGACAGGGCGGAGATTGCCATGTCTTATCATTGCGTTTCGCTTACAGATGTATATTGGGTGAGAAAAAAGGGAGAAGTTGTTTCGTTCATGGATATTAATTTATATAAAAATCCTTTAAACGCGGCAATCGTGGATATTTCTTTACGTGGAAAACAGATGACTGTTACAAATCAGGAACTGGCGCCTGATTTGTCGACGAAAGGGTGTTTTCCAAAAGCGTGGATTCGGACAGAAAGCGGATTCAGATTACTAAAGGCTGGGGGAGAGGATGCTGTCAGAAGAGAGGTGCTGGCCAGCGAGATCTGTCGGTGTTTTGACATCCCTCAGGTGGTTTACCGTATGGGAATTTACGATGGAGAAGTTGTTTCTGAAAGTGAAATTGTATCCTCATTGGAATATTCTCTTGTCTCCAAAATATCATTTGATATTTTTGCAGCGAATCACGATCTGAATACACTGGAAGTCTGTAAAGAGCTGGATCCAATGTCCTATTATGGGATGAATATTCTGGACTATCTGATTGGTAATACCGATAGGCATCCGGAGAACTGGGGATTTTTAGTGGATAACAGAACCAATCGATATATTTCCCTTTATCCGTTGATGGATTTTAATCAGTGTTTCCGGTCATACGAACAAATTGAAGGAGCAAACTGTCAGACGGTATATCCAAAAAAAATGACACAGTTGGAAGCTGCGATGGAAGCGGTGGAGAAGATTGGATTAGGATGGATGAAGAAAAATGTCGATATGGCAATCTTCGAAGATAAGAAAGCGTGGGGAGAGATGTTTCAGAAGCGTATGGGACTTTTGAGGAGATCGTGCAATTAAGCCTGTTGGGGATAAAAAACAAATTGTTTGAAGCAGTAGATGTGTTAGATTGAAGTGAAAAATAATGCTTGTGGATAGGGTGATTGTGTGCTGCAATTAGAATACAAAAGGAACAGACCAAAGGTAAGAAAGTAAATATAAGGTTATAACTATAAAATGCTGATTGTAAAGAGGCCTGAGACTTCTTGACAATCAGCATTTTTTAATAAGCTTTATCATTCTGATTTTGTGCTCACATTTACATGTTTGATATTGTTCGCCTGAATGACTAAGCCATATTATAATGTATTGGAAGACGACTATGTTTTATGAAAGTGCAGGAAATTGTTAAATCTCCATAATAGATTCAAAAAGTTATGGTACTATTCAATGATGAGGAGGTGCACTATGAGTAAAATCTTAATTGTTGAGGATGATTTATCCATACAGGCATTGCTGCATGATTTTATACAGGAAGCGGGGTATAACGTTGTTGTAGCGTCTGATGGAGCAGAGGCTCTTGCAAAGTATTTCGAACAGTCTTTTGACCTGGTCTTGCTTGATATTATGCTGCCTAAAATAGATGGTTTCAGTGTATGTGAAGTTATCCGGCAAAAATCAGATGTGCCGGTTATTATGCTTACCGCATTGGAGGATGAAGCAAACCAGATAAAGGGGTTGGACTTGAAAGCTGATGATTATATTACAAAGCCGTTTTCTATGCCTGTTTTACTGCGGAAAATTGCTGCTGTCCTACGACGGTGGGGGAGACAGAATGATATGCCGCAAACCATAAGCTATAAGGATCTGACATTGGATTTAGATAGCTACAAGGTTTGGGCGGAGTATGAATGTATTGATTTAACACCGCGCGAGTTTGAAATATTGCGGGAATTACTGAACCATAAGGGCAGGATTTTAACACGGAAAAATCTGTTACAGACGCTCTGGAAATATGAATTTTTTGGTGACGAACGGATTATTGACACACATATCAAAAACCTGCGAAAGAAGCTTGGAAATTCGGACTATATAGAAACTGTCAGAGGGGTGGGGTATAGAATTGATAGAGAAGATTAGAAGCAATTTATCTGCCAAAGTATTTTTGATTACGTCAATACTATTAGTGGTTTGCTGCAGCATAACCTATTTGTGCATAGCCTGCTTTGCCCCATATATTTATTCACATGATTTAATGGATGCGGAAGTACTGGCAGATGAATTGTCTAAGGAATTATCCTATTGTTCTCGAGATGAAGTACAATATTTTTTTCCGATTTATAGTGATATTCTTGCAAGAGAATATGAGGACGAGTTTATATATCATATATTCCAAAGCTCCGGCGCAGAAGTTACTTTGCCGTATTTGGATACTTTTACCGGTAAACAAATAGAAGATTATGAAAATGAAGATACATCAGAGAAATTTCAGGTGTCGTTTGCGGATAGTACTGAAGAATATGTTGTATTAATTGCAAGAAATACAAATAAGGAAAGCCAGATTATTCAGGCGATTCAAAAATCACTGCCTGTATTAAGTACTGTTATTATTGCCGTATCAATAATTGCGGCTTTTTTCTATACTTCGTATCTGACAAAGCCAATCAAAAAGATTAGCAGATTATCAAAGCAGATGGCGGATATGGATTTCAGGGGGCTTTGTCCCCCGGACCGTACAGATGAAATAGGTGTCCTTTCCCATAGCTTAAATGATTTAGCAGAAAAACTTGTAGAAACACTTTCAGAATTGCAAGAGGCTAATAAAAAGTTACAAGCAGATATTGCTATGGAAAGAAAGCTTGAGAGACAGCGGGTAGAGTTTTTTTCGGCTGTTTCCCATGAATTAAAAACTCCCATAACGATTATCAAAGGACAGCTTCAAGGTATGCTGTATCAGGTGGGACGATATAAAGACAGAGAAACCTATCTTGTACAATCCTTAGAGGTTACAGACACCTTAGAGAAAATGGTGCAGGAGCTTTTAATTATATCCCGCATAGATACGCCGGGATATGTTTGTAATAAATGCAGTTTTAATCTTAGTAATCTAATAAATGGCAGGCTTATTGCGCATGAAGACCTGTTTATTCTTATGGGTCTGACCGTCGAAAGAACGGTATCCCCGGGAATTTATATTTGGGGTGATATGCAGCTGCTCCAAAAAGCGATAGATAATCTTTTAGGAAACGCCTGCAGCTATTCGGAAGCTGGAAATCATGTATGTGTGAAGCTGTGGAAAGATGGTGAAAAAATACATTTAACGATTGAAAATACAGGTGTACATATTCCGGATGAGGATATACCTGAATTATTTGAAGCATTTTACCGGGTAGACCAATCCCGGAACCGGCAAACTGGTGGTACAGGCTTAGGATTATATATTGTGAAAGCAGTTCTGGATTTACATGAAGCAAAAATCGAGATAGCAAATACTATTCAGGGGGTTATCGTTTTCGTACAATTTTAAAAACTTAAAACATGGTACGCGGCAGGCTCTTGGCTTGCCGCATTTTTGGTATGTGGTGCCTGGTGTGCCCTCCATATAAAAAACATATTCAGTACAATCTCAATCCAAGTCATTTCTGTATGCTTAGACTGTACCCGGAAAGGGTAACAGAAAGGAGCTTCTGCCATGAAGAAAAATTTTTTAACCATTCTTACGGTTCTTTTAGTATTGGGTCCGCAAACAGCATGTGCCAATATGCTGGACAATTCCCTTAGCAATGAGGACTATCAACAATTATCGGCATTACAACAGGTACAATTTGAACATATGGACAAAAGACGATATCCGAATGAAAATGTTTCCGATGCGTATGCGGAGCTGACCGCATATAAAACAGAAGGCTATTCTGAAAAAAGTGTGGCAGAATTTAACCGATCACTTCTGCCAAAGGATAATAATATGGCGGAATTACTGGAAAAATATGCTGACGTAAGGGCAGGTATCTTACCAGGCGATAAGAATTACGAGTTTATTATATTGACGCTTAATGCTTCGCTCAATGAACTATACTGCGAGCAGATGAATGATGAGGTCTGCATTTCCGGTTGTGTAAAAAAACAAACGCATTTGACCCGGCCTTTACCGGGGGAAGAAAGTATTCCGGCAGATGAGCAGATATATGAGGTTGTTCTTAATGTTTTTTATGCACTCCGTTACACAATTGTCAGGCCTGATGAATTAACTGTAGCAGACAGAGATAATACTTTACAATATTTCCATACAGAATTACAAAATTATGTGGAGGAGTTGAGTGAGGATGAGATGGAAAGCGGGAATATCGAAATGATGCTAACGGATAAGGCTAATGAACTTGCGGATAATTTGTCTGGTGATAATATCGGGTTATTCTGCGAAATCGACAGGATTGAAATTCATAATGACGGAACAGAGGTTGTTTGGGAATGAAGTACAAAGCTTATATCTTTTCGTAGTTCATAACTTCAGGGACGTTCGCATACATTGTAAAAACAGCGTCTTCGGAGGCTTATCCTTGAAAGATTATATCGAAGAGCGGGCAGTGGAGATTGCCAATTATATCATTGAAACAGGAGCGACCGTGAGGCAGACGGCAAAGAAATTCGGAATTTCCAAATCTACAGTACATAAAGACGTAACAGAACGTCTTATGCAGTTAAACCCTTCTCTAGCCAGCCGGGCAAGGGAGGTTCTGAATGTAAATAAGCAGGAGCGCCATATCCGCGGCGGCCTGGCAACCAGGAAAAAATATCTGCAGTTGGAACATCGTTAGGAAATAAAAAATGTGCGCAGCATGAAGGAGAGCGGCTGCGTACATTTTTTATTTGTAAGAAAAACAGGAATGAGATATAATAAAGAACTGTAAGTAATTATAGAGGTGTCATTATGAAGGAAAATTATATAAAGGGGATGCTGATGATCATCCTGTCGGCATTTTGTTTTGCATGTATGAATGTATGCGTGCGCTTATCCGGCGATCTGCCGTCCGTGCAGAAGAGCTTTTTCCGGAATCTGGTTGCAGCGGCTTTTGCAGCAGTTCTTATCTATAAGAATCATATACGTTTGAATATAGAGAAAACGTATTGGCCTCCGCTTTTGCTGCGGTGTATTTTTGGGACGCTGGGGATTCTCTGCAATTTTTATGCGGTGGATCATCTGCTTGTGGCAGATGCCTCCATTCTGAACAAGCTGTCTCCGTTTTTTGCAATACTGTTTTCTTTTTTGATTTTGAAAGAAGGGATTACGCCTGTACAGGCAGCCTGCGTGCTGCTGGCGTTTGGGGGGTGCCTGTTTGTTGTAAAGCCGGGATTTCAAAATGCGGCATTGGTTCCTGCCCTGATTGGAGTATGCGGTGGTCTGGGAGCCGGGATAGCCTACACAATGGTGAGGGTTCTGGGAACCCACGGAATTAAGGGGCCTGTCATTGTCTTTTATTTTTCGGTTTTTTCCTGCGTTGCGGTACTGCCGTGGATTCTGAAGGACTATGCGCCTATGCGTCTTGGCCAGCTTGGGACATTGCTGCTGGCGGGATTGTTTGCCGCAGGAGGACAGTTTACCATTACGGCTGCATATACCTATGCTCCGGCGCGAAAGATTTCTATTTTTGATTACTCACAGATTATTTTTTCGACGATACTAGGATTTGCACTGTTTAATGAGATGCCGGATGGGTACAGCTTTGTGGGATATATATTGATCATTCTGGCATCCCTTGGCATGTTTTTATATAATAGGCGGCAGGCCGCATGAACCGGATTTATGTACTGAAAATGTGCTGGTGATACCGGGGGAGGATTAATTGGAAAAGTACCGGGGAGGACTTACTGAAAAGATACCGGGAATTTACAGAAAAAATCTTGACGGGGATATGTTGATTTGTTAGAATGATTGCGATATGAGGGAGTAGTTCACATCTTTTTAAGATGTTATGTATCACGTCATCACGCCGTTAAGGCCGGGATATATACTGAGATAAGAACGAGACTTTTATCGCATATTTTGTGTGCGATGAAGGTCTTTTTTCGTGCATAAAAGGGAATCATGTAAAATGCCATGGAGGGATGGAAGATGGGAATTGTGTTTCAGTTTTTATTATTGGCTGCAGGCTTTGCAATGCTTGTAGTAGGCGCTGACTGGTTTGTGGATGGAGCTGCCGGGATTGCGGAGAGGCTCGGGATTCCGCATTTGGTTATCGGTCTTACGATTGTTGCGATGGGAACCAGTGCTCCGGAAGCCGCAGTCAGTATTACGGCAGCTTTGAAAGGAGATGCGGGAATTACGATTGGAAACATTGTGGGAAGTAATATTCTGAATATTTTGGTGATTCTTGGAATTGCATCGGTTATTGTACCGATTGCAGTTGCAAAATCTACGGTTCAGGCAGAGATTCCCTACATGCTGGCGATTACTCTGCTGCTTTTGCTTTTGGGAAGTACGGGAAATGAGATTGTACTCTGGGAAGGAATCGTGCTTTGGATCGCATTTTTGGCTTATTTGGGGTATCTGTTCCGTATGGCAAAGAAGAATAAAGAGGAGGTGCGGGTAGAAGCGGAACAGCAGCCGGTCTGGAAGCTGCTGCTGCTTGTTGTGATTGGAATCGGATTGATTATGTGGGGCAGTGATCTTGCTGTTGATGCTGCTACGGAAATAGCCAGGACAATAGGGATGAGCGAACGGTTTATCGGCCTTACGATCGTAGCGCTCGGAACCTCTCTGCCGGAGCTCGTCACTTCTGTTTCCGCTGCGGTTAAGGGGAAAGCAGATATTGCGATCGGAAATATTGTAGGAAGCAATATTTTTAATATTCTCTTTGTGGTAGGGACAACGGCGCTGATTACACCGGTGGTATTTGAACAGAAATTTGTCGTTGATTTGCTGATTTCGGCCGCTGCAGGAGTGCTGCTGTGGGCTTGTGTATTTAGGGATAAAAAGCTGTCAGGAACGGGCGGAGTGCTCATGCTGATTGGGTATGCGGCTTATTTTGTATATTTGATTAAATAAATAGGGCAAAGGGTCTGTGCCATAAGTGGAGGTGTATTTCCGGTCAGGGAATATACCTCTTTTATTTGGCGGAAACTCAGGTAAAATATAGATTGTGTTTTTGGGGAGAACCAGATACAATATTTATAGAATATTGGCGTACACAGGAAAATAACGATTCGGGATTAAGGAGAGCGGAAACATGAAAGCATATCAGATGAAAATTGCAATTAAAGATTCTCACCCGCCCATTTGGCGGCGTTTTATTGTACCTGCAGGACTGAGCTTCTCGCAACTGAGCATTGTTTTAAATGAAGTAATGGGGTGGTGCGGCTATCATTTAAGCGCATTTGAATTTTATCATCTGGGTTTGCGTATCGAGGAGGAACCGGAGGATATTCCGTGGGGAGATTATGATGTGGAGAGTGCGTCCGAGGCTATGATAGAGCCTTATATGGATTCAGAGGAATGGTTTACGTATGTGTATGATTTCGGAGATGACTGGAATCATAGAGTAACCGTGGAAAAAATGCTTCCTGACTATGAACATAACTACCCAATGGTGCTGAAATTTAAGGGGGACACTCCTTATGAAGACTGCGGGGGTATTTATAGATACTATGATCTTTTGGATATTCTGAAAGATCCTTCTCATCCGGAGTATGAGGATATGAAGGAATGGACAGACAATCATTTTACCGGGGAGTATCGTTTGGACGAGGTGAATGAAAGACTGAAGGGCCTGCGTTTGAGCAGCAAAAAGAGCGGGCCGATGACTCAGAATGAAATTTACGAAGAGATTACGGAAAAAGGCCTGCCCTTTAAACAGATTCAGGGAATAGAAAAAATCCCGGTTATGTATGGGGAAAAAGACATTTGGGATGAAGGTGATTTTGGATTCGGTTTGGAAGATATCGAAGGAATACAGGATGAGATTTTGAAATTTGCGGATAATATGAAGGAGATACAGATTCAAAGTCTCTTGAAAGCTCCGGAGGATATGCGGCTGTCAGATATTCTGATGGATTATAAAAAGAATGATCTGATTAGTATTGCAGGCATGCATTCATTAAGCGGCTACAGTAAATACAGAAAAAAAGAACTGGCAGATTTTGTTGCCCGTGAAATCCTTTCGGAAAGTGTCGTGCGGCGGTATTTTATATACCTGGAGGATGAAGAGATTGAGGTTTTGGAAAAGGGAGAGAAAAAAGCCGGAGGCTGTGTGCAGGATTGGCCTTGCGATTACGGATATCTGCTGGACGGCGGGTACTGCGGCGGCCTTTTTGGGGACAGTTGTCTGATTCCGAAGGAAGTTTGGGACGCTTATCAGAAAAACTGTGATGCGGAATGGAAAGCAGAAAGAGAAGAAAAAAGAGAAATTATAGATTATCTGAATGCCATGGCACAGTTAAACGGATGCTGTAAGCTGTCAGATGTTCTCCGGGTATATGAGAAGAATACCAAAGTACAAAAGAATTCCTTGGATGCATGGCGTATTTTTATGGAGACTCCGGAGGCAAAGCGCTGGTTCAGACTGAATGAGAAGGATGAAGTGATTCTGATTGGTTTTGAGGATGAGCAGGTGCTGCGGAATCTAAAGAAGCTGCAGAAGAAAAAAGAGGTTTACTGCCCGACCCCACAGGAGGTAAAGGCACTGAGCAGAAAGGGATATTTGCCTTTTGACCGCCATATGAAGAAATTGCAGGCGTTCTTGATAAACAGTCATGGAGAGTTTTCGGAGGACGCAAAACTGGCATGCGGGGAAATCCAAAGTATCATCCGCATTGGCGGGGATATGCAGGAAATTATGGACTTTGTGCAGGATTTCCTGGATATGGGGAATAAAGACCTGCAGCGGTTTGTACCATTGCTTCAGAATGTGTGGAATCATACCAGAATGATTTCCAACTGCGGGCATACTCCGGAGGAAATGCTGAGTGATGAGGAGCGGAATACTGCAAGGGCGGTTAAAAGAGCAATCGCATCCAGACAGACGCAGCCCGGAAATTGGGATATAAATGATATACTTGAAACGGCTGACGGGAAGATCATTGATTTTCCGGCGCCTAAGCAGAAGAAAATTTATCGGAACGATCCGTGTCCCTGCGGGTCAGGAAAGAAATATAAAAATTGCTGCGGCAAAAGGAAATAGCAGGAGTGCATTATGAAGAAAAAAATCTTGATCATCAATACGGGCGGAACTCTTTCTTCCGTAAACTCGGAAAAGGGTCTGGTGCCCGGCATGCGAAGCGGTGATATGCTGAAAGAGCTGCGTATGGTTTCCAAAAATCTGGAGCTGGAAACCGAAGATTTCTGTTCCGTGGACAGTGCCAACATTTTTCCGGAGGACTGGGCAGGGCTTGCAATAAGGATTGGTGAGAGGTGCAGGGAATATCAGGGGATTATGGTAATTCACGGTACGGACACTCTGGCATATACGTCCTCTATGCTGTCTTTTATGCTTCAGAATATTCCTATTCCCGTAGTGGTAACAGGCAGTCAACTGTCGATCGCACATCCTGTGGCAGATGCCCTGGAAAACTGCCGCTGCGGAATCCATATGGCTGCCAGCGGTTGTCCGGGCGTGTTTGTGGCGTTTAACCGAAAGGTGATGCTTGGATGCCGGGCATCCAAGGTACGCACCATGAGTTTTGATGCGTTTGAGAGTATTAATTATCCGTATGTAGGAGAAATCAGTTCTTTGGGTCTGCATATCAGAAAAGAGACCCTGCTGGAAAAGAAGGGGATTTTCCGTCTGCAGACTGCGTATTCGGATAACGTGTTTTTGCTGAAATTATATCCGGGAATAAAACCGGGAATTCTGGAATATCTGCAGGCGCAGGGATGCAGAGGAGTATATATTGAAGGCTTTGGACTGGGGGGAATGCCGTTTTTGAAAAGCGGATTTGTCAATGCGGTTCAGAAGGCAGTAGAAAATGGTGTGGCAGTGCTGGCAGGAAGCCAGTGCCGCTACGAGGGCAGCAATCTGTCAGTCTATGAGACCGGCCGGATGGCACTGGAAAGCGGTGTGATACAGGCATATGATATGACCGCGGAGGCTGCCGTAACAAAGCTGATGTGGGTGCTTGGACAGACGCAGGATATACATGAGATCAGGGAATATTTTTCTGTGGATATTGCAGGAGAAGTGACCCTCGGGCAGGAAGGCTGGAGAGAGGATGCAGAGGAACGGAGGAAATAGGAAGCTGCTGATGGTAGAGGATGACAGAGAGAGCCATGCCATGCTTGCGGGTTACCTGGAACTGGAGAACTTTGAGGTAGTGTCCGCCTATGATGGTATGGAAGCAATAGAAAAATTCCGGAAAGAGGAATTTGCGCTGGTACTGCTGGACTTGATGATACCTAAAGTAAGCGGCATGGAGGTCATGCGGAAAATCAGGGAGGAGAGCATAGTCCCGATACTGATCATTTCGGCAAAGGACAGCGATTCTGATAAATCGCTGGGCCTTGGCCTGGGCGCGGATGATTATATTACAAAGCCTTTTTCCGTGACTGAGGTTGCGGCACGTGTAAAGGCGCATATCCGGCGGAGCACGCTGTATGCATCCGGGGAGTCTGTTTCCCAAAAGCAGATTCTGCGGATTGGAGACCTTACAATTTCTACAGAGGATTATTCAGTTATAAAAAATGGAAGAAATCTGGAGCTGACGGCAAAAGAATTTGAAATATTGAAGCTGCTGGCGTTGAATCCCGGGAAGGTCTATACCAAGGAACAGTTATACGGACAGGTGTGGCAGGAGGTTTACTTAGGAGATGAAAATGCGGTCAATGTACATATCAGCAGGCTGCGCAATAAGATTGAGGATAACCCAAGAAATCCCAGGTATGTGGTAACAGTCTGGGGCATCGGTTATAAGCTGGGAGATGGATATGGGAAGGCGGGCAATTGAGAAAAGTATCCGGGAGATCAACTGTCAGATGGCACATATTTTAGCGGAGGATACGGGAGAAAGGGTTATGTCCTTTACGGACAGTGAAGACGTAAAGGAGCTGCTTCGGAATATCAATGCTGTCCTGGAGGACAGACAGAAGCAGAGGGCAGAGCACATACGGGCAGAGCTTGCGTCCAGGCGGATGCTGTCAGATATTTCCCACGATATGAAGACGCCGCTGACGGTGATTCTTGGTTATCTGGAAATTCTGCAGATGGAAGAGGGCAGCAGTCCTGTTCTCGGAAAGGTGCGGGAAAAGGCGGAGCAGGTGCTGGCGTTAATGACCCAGTCCTTTCCCCTGGCCAAGATGGAATCCGGGGATCTGCCTCTGGAAATGGAGCGTGTGGAGCTGAATGAAGTGTGCAGGCGCAATCTTCTGGATTTTTATCAATTGCTTAAGGAGCGCGGAACAGAGGTGGAGATTTCTCTGCCGGAGGCTCCGGTGTATGTACATGGAAACCGGGGAGCTTTGGACAGGATTTTGTTTAATCTGATCTCGAATGCTGTCCGTTACGGAGGAGACGGAAAATATTTGGGGCTGTTTCTTAAGCGGGAAGAGAGTTTGGCAAGAGTGCAGGTGTCCGACCATGGAAAGGGGATTCCGGGGAGCGCCCTTTTGCATGTCTTTGACAGGCTTTATACGCTGGAGGAATCCCGCAGCAGGGAAATGCAGGGAAATGGTCTGGGACTTACCATTGTAAAAAGTCTTGCGGAGAAAATGCAGGGAGAGGTTTCGGTGCAGAGCATACCGGGAGAAAGTACGGTATTCGAGGTGGTATTTCCTGTGATGAAATACTGAATCAGAAGAAAAACTTCGGGTGCCGAAAGAAATTTGTAAGATTCAGGCAAGAGTTATGAAAGCCGGGTGTCTTATAATAGTCCTGTAAGGAGGACAGAAATATGACTTATTTGATTGAGACACATGGGCTTACAAAAAGCATCAGAGGAAAAGAACTGGTATCCGGATTGAATCTTCATGTGAAAAAGGGTGAAATCTATGGATTTCTGGGACCGAACGGAGCCGGAAAGACCACAACCATGAAAATGCTTTTGAATCTGTGGAAGCCCACCGGCGGGAGCATAGAGCTTTTTGGAAAACATCTGAGTACAGGCTCCTATGAGATATTTCGCAGGATGGCAGGTATTATTGAATTTCCTGTATTTTATGAACGGTTGAGCGGCCGGAAAAATCTGGAGCTGCACTGTGAATATATGGGGTATTACCGTACGGGGGCAGTACAGAATGCACTGGAGCTTCTCGGATTAAAGGAAGCGGCCGTGCAGCCGGTGGGACAGTATTCTCTCGGTATGAAGCAGAGACTTGGGCTTGCGAGGGCAGTGCTTACGAAGCCGGAGCTTTTGATCCTGGATGAGCCTGTCAATGGTATGGACCCTGCGGGAATGAAGCAGGTGAGGGATATTTTGAAAATGCTCTGCAAAGAATACGGGATGACCATACTGCTTTCCAGCCACATTTTGTCTGAGGTGGAACCGATCGCCCATACGATTGGGTTTATCAGTAAGGGGAAGCTTCTTCAGGAGATATCTATGGAAGAGATTCGGAAACAGAATTTGGATTACATCGAGGTTCATCCACAGAATATCCAAAGAGCAGCGTATCTTCTGGTGGAAAACCTCCGTACGGACAGGTTTCGGATTGTGGATAACAAACGTCTTCTGGTTTACGATTCCCGTGCGAGTGTGCAGGAGCTGACCAGGCTCTTTACGGAAGGCGGAGTGCTGCTGGATTTTATCGGACAGAAGGCGGAAACCCTCGAGGACTATTTTCTGAAAATGACAGAAAATACGGAAAACGGGAAGGGGGAAGTGTCATGTGGAAATTGATCCGCCTGGAATATAAAAAAAATAAAACCGGAAAATATATCTTGAAGGCATCGTTGCTGCTTGTCTGCCTGTTGGTTTTTTTCTATGCGTTCACCTACCTTGGAATTGCGATTATCGACGGTACGGGAGAAGTGGAGGCGGATGTATACGGCAGACTGACGGAGGTCGTCACGGGATTTGTTGAAGTGCTTTATCTTATTTTGACAGGCTCCATGTATGCCTCCTTTATTGTTGAAGCTTACCGGAAAAAGACGATGCACCTGATGTTTATGTATCCTGTCAGAAGATATAAAATTTTGCTGGCGCAGATTCTGGCAGTATGGATTTTCAGTATATGTGCACAGATGATAACAAAAGCTGCTGTTTTTGATATGCTGGCTGCTGTTGGGCTGTTTATGACACCTGATTTTCTGCTGGACTTTAACCTTGCGGACTGGCGCTTTTGGTGGATGCAGATCATTTCCTCTGTTCTTGTTGCTACGATGAGTCTGATTGCGCTGTGGGCAGGAGTCCGGAGGCGGTCTACCCGTATGGCTTTGATTGCTGCTTTGGTTCTGGTGCTTATAAAAAAGGGAAACATCGGCGGGCTGTCCCTAAGAAGCATCGGCTGGGTGCCGTTTGCCCTTGCTGCTTTTGCGGTATTGATCACTGTGATAGCCCTTTGGAACGCAGATAAAAAGGATGTACCCGACTTTTAATAAAGAAGAATTTGTGATATGATAAATGTACGGGCAGTACCGGAGAAAATCCGGTGCCTGTGCGTTTTTTTTCAGGAGGTGTAAGATGCGGTTAGAACGTGTGCAGGATGCATTAAATAAGAAAAAGATTTCTTTTGAATATACGGAGGAAGAGGGCATAGGGAGTTTGGATTTTCTGTTTCGGGGCCTGAAGTTTCATGTATGGGAGTACTGTGATGGGCATTGGGGTGCGGAAACGAACGTGTTTGAGGCAGGAAGAAGTAAGGATATAGAGGGGGATTACGAAAAAATAATTTCGGAGGAAATCCTTTCCTGGCCGGATATGGTGAATTGATATGGAATTGCTGAATATTCAGACAAACGGAAAAAAATACAGGGAGGAGATGCTTGCGCTGTATGAGGAAGCGTTTCCTCAGGAGGAGAAGAAGCCCTGGGAGCTTCTGGTGGCTTTGGCAGAACAGGGGAAAATGGAGCTGTTGGCTGTAGCCGAAAAAGGAGAGTTTATTGGGCTTGTGATGAATATGCTTTCCGGGCGTACCGCACTTCTGGATTATTTCTCCATTGTACCGAAGTACCGCAGTTGTGGTTACGGAGGATGTGTGATCGGGGAGCTGCTGAAACGCTTCCGGAATCAGAAATATATTTTCGAAATAGAAATGCAGGATGCGAATGCGGAAAATGCTGTGGACAGAAGGCGCAGAAAAGCGTTTTATCTGCGAAACGGCCTGAAGGAAACAGGGCTGTTTGTCAATGTGTATGCGACGGATTTTGAATTGCTGACTCCGGATGGAGAGCTCACGTTTCAGGAATATACCGATACGCTGGAAGCGATTTTGGGAGAAGAAGGAATTCGGACCTTGAATCCGAGAATGATTGCAGATAGAAATGCGTAAGCAAAGGAGAGCTTGGACATGAATGAAGCAACGAAATATAAAGTACTGAATCAAAGAGAGATGATGAAGGGGTATACGGCTGCCTATGTGCAGGCAGAGCCGACGGATCAGCAGCAGAAGCTGCCGTATTTGCTGCCGCTGAAGGAAGCCAAAGGAACGGAAAGAATTTCTCTGCCTCTGGATTTCGAGGATTCCGTGCGGGGGACGGATCTGCTGACTCTCCTTAAGGAGAGGGAAAGCTGCAGAGCTTATGGGGAAGAGGCTGTTTCGCTTAAGGAGCTGTCCTTTCTTCTGTGGGCGACCCAGGGAGTAAGAAGATTTGCAGGAAGGGCAAAACAGGTGACGTTCCGGAATGTGCCTTCCGCTGGTTCCAGACATCCCTTTGAGACGTATCTGTTTATTCGGAACGTGGAAGGACTGCGGCCGGGAATTTATCATTATCTCCCTTCGGGACATGAGCTGGAAATCTGGGAGGAAAAGGCAGATTATGCAGAGGAGCTTAAAGAAGCGCTGAATGGACAGGAATTTGCGGGAACTGCACCGGTGACCTTTGTATGGAGTGTGATTCCTTACCGTACGGAATGGCGTTACGGCCTGCAGTCCCATAAATATATGCTGCTGGATGCAGGCCATGTCTGCGAAAATCTTTATCTTGCGTGTGAGGCCATCGGCTGCGGAACCTGTGCCGTTGGGTCCTATAACCAGGAGCTGCTGGATGAGCTTCTGGGATTTGCACCGGGGCCTTGTGCAGAGGCAGATTATGAGTTTGCTGTCTATGCGGCTTCGGTCGGAAGGAAGAAGAGTAAAGGTGAATGAGGGGTTCCGTTATTCGGAAACCTCTTCTAAGGGAACCGCATTCTGAAAGCCCTCGGTATAATGGATTTGATAATCTTTAGTAATGAAGATTGCCTGAATGTTGTCATGGGACTGTGCGAAAGCCAGTCCTTTTTCGTATCCGAGAGCAAAGCAGGCGGTGCTTAAGGCATCTCCATCAACGGAGTTGTCTGAAATGATGGTTACAGCTATCAGATCGTTTTCGTAGGGGTAACCGGTAGAGGGATCCAGAATATGATGGTACAATTTGCCATCCTCTTCAAAGCAGCGCTCATAAATACCGGAGGACACAACGGATCTGTCTGTGATATCCATGACTGCAACCGTCTCATTCCTGTCTGCAAAAGGCTTCTGCACACCGATCCTGAAGGGCGTGCCCTCAGGTTTGTTTCCGATGCACACAACGTTTCCGCCAAGGCTGATCACAGCACTTTGTACATCTTTTGAAATCAGAAAGTCCTTGATTCTGTCTGCAATATAGCCTTTGGCAATGCCGCCCAGGTCAAAGGCCGTATCCGATGAAGGCAGGGTAATATCCCGGCCTTTTAAAGAGACATCCTCAGAACCGGTTTGGAGGAGGGCATCCCGGATTGCGGATGCTTCAGGAACCCGCGGAGTATCCGAGGAGAAGTCCCACAGTGAGGTCAGCGGAGCAATGGCAATATCAAAGGCCCCTTCCGATTCTCTGGAATAAGCAAGCCCTGTAGAAATAAGCTCTGCTAAAGGCCCGGATATCTGATAGGTATCCGCAGAGCCGGGGACCCCCGGAAGCTTTCGGTGATTCAATTGATAAAGCTCGCTGTCAGGATTTGTTCTGCTGAAAACAGCTTCGTACTCATCGCAGATTTTCATACATTCCGAGAGGAGTGAGGTATCTTCGGAATCATAGATTTTCACAGTGACGACAGTGTTCAGTTTAAAGGCTGTGGCTGTGACAGGTTCTTGTGCTTTTTTGGCAGGATTATTTTCGGAACAGCCCGATATTCCAACCGTCAGAACCGTGGCTGCAGCAATGGCAGCGAGTGTTCGAAATAATGATTTCTTCATATTGATCTCCATAAATCTTCATTTTAAACTCCATAAGAGTTGTTTTATCCTGCTGTTTTTAGTATAGCAGAAGTATTGTCCGTATATTTTTATCTGTGCACAAAAAACAGGCTGCCGAAAGACAGCCTGCTGATAAATGCAAAATATACAGTTGTGTATTTGATATCCGTTTTCTTTCCATTTTTGTTTTCCCATCTGCCTGATTGATTTATCATAACATATGAAGTGAGGAAAGGCAAATTCTCTTTTTGAAAAAAGCTTTTAAAAAGGCCGGATGAACGCTTAAATTGGACAAAAAAATCCTTGACATGCCCGGACAAACATGATATTTTAATACAGAACGCTGCCGAAGACAGTAGGTGCCGTAAGGCATAAGGATTAAAACGCCTACCGAGGACTACGTATTCTATTAGGATTACACAAGGTCTTACTGTCATGCAGTAGGGCTTTTTTTATTTCCTGTACGGATTTTCGTATATGGAATATTGTCATTGCGACGGCGGTATATCAAAATCTATAAGGAGGTGTACCATTTCATGGCAAAAGTAGAACTGAAACAACCAATCGTAGAAGAAATCGCAAACAGCGTCAAAGACGCTCAGTCTGTAGTTCTTGTTAATTACAGCGGTCTGACTGTTGAGCAGGATACTATTCTTCGTAGGGAATTAAGAGAAGCTGGAGTTCATTACAAGGTTTACAAGAACACAATGATGAACCGTGCTTTTGCAGGAACAGCATGTGAAAGCCTTTGTCAGCATTTGGAAGGAACGAATGCGCTGGCAATTTCCGCAACCGATGCAACTGCACCGGCAAGAATCCTGGCCAAATATGCAAAGCAGTATCCGGCATTAGAACTGGTTGCCGGCATCGTTGAAGGAAACTACAATGACCAGGCAGGCATTCAGGCTCTTTCACAGATTCCGTCCAGAGAGGAACTTCTCGGAAAATTGCTTGGAAGCATCCAGTCTCCGATTACCAACCTGGCTCGTGTGCTTAATCAGGTTGCGGAAGCTGGCGGAGCAGAAGCGGCAATCGCTGCAAAGGGAGCAGAAGCTTAATCGAAGCGGAGCACTATTGTAAATTTATCCCGTAAGAAATCGGGAGAAAAATGAAAATAAAATCTATTATATGGAGGGAAATTAAAATGGCAAAGTTAACAACAGAAGAATTTATTGCGGCAATCAAAGAATTATCCGTATTAGAGTTAAATGATTTAGTAAAAGCTTGTGAAGAAGAATTCGGCGTATCTGCAGCAGCAGGTGTTGTAGTTGCAGCAGCAGGCCCTGCAGAAGCAGCAGAAGAAAAAGATGAGTTTGATGTAGAGCTGACAGAGGTTGGCGCAAACAAGGTTAAAGTTATCAAAGTCGTTCGTGAAGTTACCGGCTTAGGTCTGAAAGAAGCAAAAGCATTGGTTGACGGTGCTCCGAAGGTTGTGAAAGAGGGCGCATCCAAAGCAGAAGCTGAAGATATCAAGGCGAAACTTGAAGCAGAGGGCGCTAAGGTAAACCTTAAATAATCCGTATGAATTTGTATCCCCGTGGATGCTTGATTTTCAGGCATTCATGGGGACTTTTTATTTCATAGAAGGAACCCCGTTTTGTGCTGTGCGGTCTCCGCTTCGCTTCGGCTGCCGCCTGAGGGTGCCGCTGGCATAAATGCGGCAGGAGAGGATTTCTGCCGTTCTCTTTTGGATAGAAATATTCTTAAAATATACTTGAAATATGAAAAAAACAGGAAGAAAAAAGGTTGACATCAAAAAAACCTTATGCTATAGTGAAGAATGCTATATTATGGCAAGGATATGCCTGTTTGTCTGCTGACAAATAGGCTCATGTTGTAATAAATAAAAAAACAGGGGTGAAACGTCAATGGAAAAAAACAGAATTCGTTCTGTAAAAACTGGAAAAAGCATGCGCATGAGTTACCAGAGACAAAAAGAAGTCCTGGAGATGCCCAATTTGATCGAAGTCCAGAAAGATTCCTATCAGTGGTTTCTCGACGAAGGATTAAATGAAGTATTTGATGATATTTCTCCGATCGCAGATTACGGCGGGAAGCTCAGCCTGGAATTCATCGACTTTACATTTGACGAAAAGGATGCAAAATATACCATCGAACAGTGTAAAGAACGTGACGTAACTTACGCCGCACCTTTGAAGGTTCGAGTGCGACTGATTAACAAAGAAACAGAAGAAATCAACGAACACGAGATTTTCATGGGAGATCTGCCGTTAATGACAGCAACCGGTACTTTTGTCATCAACGGAGCGGAACGTGTTATTGTCAGCCAGTTGGTACGTTCCCCTGGAATCTATTATGCCATTGCGCATGATAAGGTTGGAAAACGGTTATTTTCCAGTACCGTAATTCCGAACAGAGGTGCATGGCTGGAGTATGAGACAGATTCCAATGATGTGTTCTATGTTCGTGTGGACAGAACCAGAAAGGTTCCGATCACTGTGCTGATCCGTGCCCTGGGTATTGGCACCAATGCAGAAATCGTTGAATTGTTCGGCGAAGAGCCGAAGATTCTGGCAAGCTTTTCCAAAGACACCTCCACGAATTACCAGGAAGGTCTTTTGGAATTGTATAAGAAAATCCGTCCGGGTGAGCCGCTTGCGGTAGAAAGTGCGGAGAGCCTGATCAATGCAATGTTCTTTGATCCAAGGAGATACGATCTTGCAAAAGTCGGACGTTATAAATTCAATAAAAAGCTTCACTTCAATAAGCGTATCACAGGTCATAAACTGGCGGAAGATGTTGTGAATGCTTCCACCGGAGAGATACTTGCAGAAAAAGAAGCCATAGTGACAAGAGAAATCGCAGATGCCATCCAGAACGCTGCGGTTCCTTTTGTATGGATACAGGGGGAGGAGCGTAATATTAAAGTTCTTTCCAATATGATGGTAGATATCCGCAGCTTTGTAGATTGCGATCCGAAAGCTTTAGGTGTTACGGAGTTAGTATATTACCCGGTGCTCGAAAAAATTCTGGAAGAAAATGACAGTCAGGAAGATATTTACGCAGCTATACGCAGGGATATCCATGATCTGATCCCGAAGCATATTACGACGGAAGACATTTTAGCTTCTATTAACTATAATATGCATCTGGAATACGGACTCGGAAATGACGACGATATTGACCATTTGGGCAACCGCCGTATCCGTTCTGTCGGTGAGCTTTTACAGAACCAGTATCGTATCGGTCTTTCCAGACTGGAAAGAGTGGTACGGGAGAGAATGACAACCCAGGATGCCGAAACCATCTCTCCGCAGTCACTGATCAATATCAAACCAGTGACTGCAGCAGTAAAAGAGTTCTTCGGTTCTTCCCAGTTGTCACAGTTTATGGATCAGAACAATCCGCTTGGTGAGCTGACTCATAAGAGACGTCTGTCTGCCCTTGGCCCTGGAGGTCTGTCCCGGGACAGAGCCGGATTCGAGGTACGGGATGTCCATTATTCCCATTATGGACGTATGTGCCCCATCGAGACCCCTGAAGGTCCGAATATCGGTCTGATCAACTCTCTTGCATCCTATGCAAGAATTAATCAGTACGGTTTTGTAGAGGCGCCGTATCGTAAGATTGATAAGTCAGACCCTGCAAATCCGCGTGTAACGGATGAAGTTGTTTATATGACGGCAGATGAAGAAGATAATTATCATGTAGCGCAGGCAAATGAGCCTCTGGATGAAGAAGGACATTTCATCCATAAGAATGTTTCGGGCCGTTTCCGCGAGGAAACTCAGGAATATGAGAGACATATGTTTGATTACATGGACGTTTCTCCGAAGATGGTGTTCTCTGTGGCAACTGCGCTGATTCCGTTCCTGCAGAATGATGATGCGAACCGTGCGCTCATGGGTTCCAACATGCAGCGTCAGGCAGTGCCGCTGCTGACTACGGAGTCACCGGCAGTCGGTACGGGTATGGAGACCAAGACCGCAGTAGACTCCGGCGTCTGCATTGTAGCTAGGAAGGCAGGTACGGTTCTGCGTTCCACTTCTACGGATATCAGTATCAAGAATGACGACGGAACAAAGGATGACTATCATCTCACAAAGTTCCTCCGAAGCAACCAGAGCAACTGCTACAACCAGAGACCGATCGTGTTCCAGGGGGAGCATGTGGAGACTGGTCAGGTAATCGCAGATGGTCCGTCTACTTCTAACGGCGAGCTTGCTCTTGGTAAAAACCCGTTGATCGGGTTTATGACCTGGGAAGGCTACAACTACGAGGATGCTGTCCTTTTAAGTGAAAAGCTGGTGCAGGATGACGTTTATACATCTGTTCATATTGAAGAATATGAAGCGGAAGCACGTGATACCAAGCTGGGACCGGAAGAGATCACAAGAGATGTCCCCGGTGTTGGCGATGATGCTCTGAAGGACTTGGATGAGCGCGGAATTATCCGCATTGGTGCGGAGGTTCGTGCCGGAGATATCCTGGTCGGCAAGGTTACGCCTAAGGGTGAAACAGAGCTGACGGCAGAAGAGCGTCTGCTTCGTGCGATTTTCGGTGAGAAGGCCCGTGAGGTACGTGATACTTCCCTGAAGGTTCCTCACGGTGAATATGGTATTATTGTAGATGCCAAGGTGTTTACAAGAGAAAACGGCGATGAGCTGTCTCCCGGCGTAAATCAGTCTGTGCGTATCTATATTGCACAGAAGCGTAAGATTTCCGTTGGTGATAAGATGGCCGGCCGCCACGGTAATAAGGGTGTGGTTTCCCGTGTACTTCCTGTGGAGGATATGCCGTTTTTGCCGAATGGACGGCCGTTGGATATCGTATTGAATCCTCTGGGCGTGCCTTCCCGTATGAATATCGGGCAGGTTCTGGAAATCCATTTAAGCCTGGCGGCGAAGGCTCTTGGCTTTCATGTGGCTACGCCTGTCTTTGACGGTGCAAACGAAGACGATATCCAGGATACTCTCGAGCTTGCAAATGATTACGTAAATATCGGGGATTTTGAAGAATTTCGCGAGAAATATAAAGATATACTGGCGCCGGATGTTATGCAGTATCTGGATGAAAACAAGGCTCACAGAGCGCTGTGGAAGGGTGTTCCGATTTCCAGGGATGGCAAGGTGCGGCTTCGTGACGGGCGTACCGGAGAATATTTCGACAGCCCTGTAACCATTGGCCATATGCACTATCTGAAGCTGCATCATCTGGTAGATGATAAGATACATGCGCGTTCTACGGGTCCGTACGGTATGGTAACCCAGCAGCCGTTGGGCGGTAAGGCTCAGTTCGGCGGCCAGCGTTTCGGAGAGATGGAGGTCTGGGCTCTGGAGGCATATGGTGCTTCCTATACCCTGCAGGAAATCCTGACTGTGAAGTCTGATGATGTTGTCGGACGTGTGAAGACTTATGAAGCAATCATCAAGGGCGAAAATATTCCTGAACCCGGCATTCCGGAATCCTTTAAGGTGTTGCTGAAAGAGCTGCAGTCTCTTGGCCTGGATGTCAGAGTGCTGAGAGAGGATCAGACAGAGGTGGAAATCATGGAGACTGTGGACATGGGAGAAACAGATCTTCGTTCCATCATCGAAGGTGACAGCAGAGACCGCAGAGAGGAAGAGTCCTTCGGAAAACACGGCTATACACAGCAGGAGTTTGAAGGCGACGAGCTCATCGACGTGGAAGAGGATGAAGACGAAGAAGATGATTTCATAGAGTTCGAAGAGACTCTTGATGAAGAGTAGAAAGGGGAAAGAATACATGGCAGAAACAACCAATACCAATGAATCATATCAGCCAATGACTTTCGATGCCATCAAAATTGGGTTGGCGTCCCCTGAGAAAATCAGAGAATGGTCAAGAGGCGAGGTGTTAAAACCTGAGACCATCAACTACCGTACCCTGAAGCCCGAGAAGGATGGCCTGTTCTGCGAAAGAATTTTCGGACCAAGTAAGGACTGGGAATGTCATTGCGGAAAATATAAGAAAATCCGTTATAAAGGGGTTGTCTGCGACCGATGCGGCGTAGAGGTTACGAAAGCATCCGTCAGAAGAGAGCGTATGGGTCATATCGATCTGGCGGCGCCGGTGTCTCATATCTGGTATTTCAAAGGTATTCCGTCCCGCATGGGCTTAATCCTTGATTTATCTCCGAGGACACTGGAGAAGGTTTTGTACTTCGCAAATTATATTGTTTTGGATCCGGCAGATTCCGGCCTTCAGTACAAACAGGTTTTGACAGAAAAGGAATATCAGGACGCAAGAGAGTCCTATGGAAATAATTTCCGTGTAGGAATGGGCGCTGAGTCAATCAAAGAGCTTTTGGAAGCGATTGATCTGGATAAGGATGCGGAAGAACTGAAAAAAGAGCTGGAGGATGCATCCGGACAGAAGCGTGCGAGAATTATCAAGCGCCTGGAAGTGGTAGAGGCATTCCGTGAATCCGGAAACCGTCCGGAGTGGATGGTAATGACTGTTATCCCTGTTATTCCTCCGGATATCCGTCCGATGGTACAACTGGATGGCGGACGTTTTGCAACCTCTGATCTGAATGATCTTTACAGAAGAATCATCAACCGCAACAATCGTCTGAAAAGACTTATGGAGCTGGGCGCTCCGGATATCATTGTCCGCAATGAGAAGCGTATGCTGCAGGAAGCAGTAGATGCCCTGATCGACAACGGACGGCGCGGACGTCCTGTGACAGGCCCCGGAAACAGACCGCTGAAGTCTCTGTCCGATATGCTGAAAGGCAAATCCGGACGTTTCCGTCAGAACCTGCTTGGTAAACGAGTTGACTATTCCGGACGTTCCGTTATCGTCGTAGGACCGGAGCTGAAGATTTATCAGTGCGGTCTGCCGAAAGAAATGGCGATCGAGCTGTTTAAGCCTTTTGTTATGAAAGAGCTGGTTGCTAACGGAACTTCTCACAATATAAAAAATGCGAAAAAAATGGTTGAAAAGCTGCAGCCGGAGGTTTGGGACGTACTGGAGGAGGTTATCAAAGAGCATCCGGTTATGCTGAACCGCGCACCTACTCTGCACCGTCTGGGTATCCAGGCGTTTGAGCCGATTCTGGTAGAAGGTAAGGCAATTAAGCTTCATCCGCTTGTTTGTACCGCCTTTAATGCCGATTTCGATGGTGACCAGATGGCAGTCCATCTTCCTCTGTCTGTAGAGGCACAGGCAGAATGCCGGTTCCTGCTGCTGTCACCGAACAACCTGCTGAAGCCTTCTGATGGCGGTCCTGTGGCCGTTCCTTCTCAGGATATGGTCCTTGGTATCTATTACCTGACCCAGGAAAGGCTTGGAAACAAAGGGGAAGGCAAGTTCTTTAAGAGTGTGAATGAAGCTATTCTGGCATATGAGAATAAAGTGATTACTCTTCAGTCCAGAATTAAGGTCCGCTGCTTTAGGACAATGCCGGATGGAACTGTGGTCACCGGAAACGTAGAATCAACACTTGGGCGTTTCCTGTTTAACGAAATCCTTCCGCAGGATTTGGGATTTGTAGACAGAAGCGTACCGGGCAATGAACTCCTTCTGGAGGTTGATTTCCTGGTAGGTAAGAAGCAACTGAAACAGATACTGGAAAAGGTCATCAATACACACGGTGCAACCAAGACAGCCGAGGTATTGGATGCGATTAAATCCACAGGTTATAAATATTCTACCCGCGCTGCAATGACGGTATCCATTTCCGATATGACCGTACCGCCGCAGAAGCCTGAAATGATCAAGAATGCTCAGGATATTGTGGACAGAATTACAAAGAACTATAAGCGAGGCCTTATTACTGAGGAAGAGCGTTATAAGGAGGTTGTGGAAACCTGGAAGAAGACCGATGATGAGCTTACCAAGGCGCTTCTGACAGGTCTTGATAAGTACAATAACATCTTTATGATGGCAGATTCCGGCGCCCGCGGTTCTGATAAGCAGATTAAGCAGCTTGCAGGTATGCGGGGACTGATGGCAGATACCACCGGCCATACCATCGAGCTTCCTATTAAATCGAACTTCCGTGAAGGTCTGGACGTATTGGAGTACTTCATGTCTGCGCACGGTGCACGTAAGGGTCTGTCCGACACGGCGCTGCGTACCGCTGACTCCGGTTATCTGACCAGACGTATGGTTGACGTTTCTCAGGACCTGATCGTTCGTGAAACAGACTGCTGTGAAAACAGAGATGAGATTTCCGGTATGTACGTAGCCGGATTCATGGATGGCAAAGAAGAAATTGAAAGCCTTCAGGAACGTATCACCGGAAGATTTGCATGTGAAACAATCACAAATAAGGACGGAGAGGTTCTGGTTAAAGCAAATCACATGATTACGCCAAAGCGTGCCGCACGCATTATGAAAGAGGGAGTCAATGAAGCCGGCGGATCCATCGATAAGGTGAAAATCCGTACGATCCTTACCTGTAAATGCAAGGTTGGTGTCTGCGCAAAATGCTACGGTGCAAACATGGCTACAGGCGAAGCCGTACAGGTGGGCGAATCTGTGGGTATTATTGCCGCACAGTCCATTGGTGAGCCTGGTACACAGTTGACCATGCGTACCTTCCATACCGGCGGTGTTGCCGGCGGCGATATCACCCAGGGTCTTCCCCGTGTCGAGGAGCTTTTTGAGGCAAGAAAACCGAAGGGTCTTGCTATCATCACAGAGATCAAAGGTGTTGCTGCGATCAACGATACGAAGAAGAAACGTGAGATCATTGTCACGGATTCGGAGACCGGTGATTCCAAGACTTATCTGATTCCATACGGTTCCCGTGTGAAGGTTATGGATGGACAGACTCTTGAGGCTGGCGATGAGCTGACGGAGGGTAGTGTAAATCCACATGATATCCTGAGAATCAAGGGTGTTCGTGCGGTACAGGATTACATGCTCCGTGAGGTTCAGCGGGTATACCGCCTTCAGGGTGTAGAGATCAGTGATAAGCATATTGAGGTACTGGTACGCCAGATGCTGAAGAAAATCCGCATTGAGGATAATGGTGACACAGAGTTCCTGCCTGGTACCCTGGTGGATGTTCTTGATTTTGAAGAAGTCAATGAGAATCTGATCAAAGAAGGCAGGGAGCCGGCGGAAGGCAAGCAGGTAATGCTCGGTATTACCAAGGCGTCTTTGGCAACAGATTCCTTCCTTTCCGCAGCGTCCTTCCAGGAGACTACGAAGGTTCTGACAGAAGCGGCTATTAAAGGTAAGGTTGATAAGCTGATTGGACTCAAGGAAAATGTAATCATCGGTAAGCTGATCCCGGCCGGAACCGGTATGAAGCGTTACAGCGAAATTCAGCTTGATACGGGGATTCAGGAAGAAGAGCCTGAGGAATTGGAAGAAATTCCGGAGGATGAGGAAAAACTGATCGATATGGACGAAGAGCTGCTTGACGAAGAATTGATTGAAGAGGAAGCCGTTCTTGATGAAGAGGAATAAGGAATAATATAAAGTCCTTTGCCGGAATTCCGGCAAGGGGCTTTATTTATTCTGAGGAAATATTCCGGTTCATTTACTATGTTATGAAATTTTTGGGAAAAAAGAGAAAAGTACAGACAGAAAAAAGATTTGTGATATAATGAACGCATAGGCGGCAAACACCGAAAAGGAGCGAAGCGGATTCCGGGTGAGACGATTATGCGTTCATAAAGTACAGACGGTGAAGCGCTTATATGCAGCAGTATACGAAAAATCATGGAGGAAGGATTGAATGGATAAGGAATTGCCGGTTTCCGTGTGGCCGGAATGGAAAATTATCGAGAAAATTGGCGAAGGCTCCTTTGGAAAAGTCTATAAGGCGAAGCGGTCTGAACAAGGCAAAACCTTTTATTCCGCAATCAAGGTCATAACGATACCCTCCAGCCAAAGTGAGCTGAACAGTGTGCGCTCCGAAAGTGCCAATGATCAGTCAGCGAGAGATTATTTTCATAGTCTTGTAGAGGAATGTATTCAGGAAGTCAGCACCATGGAGTACTTCCGCGGAAATTCCCATATCGTATCCGTAGAAGATTATAAGGTTGTGGAATATCTGGATGCGATCGGCTGGGATATTTATATCCGTATGGAATACCTGACAAGCTTTTTGGATTTCTGTTCAGGCAAACAACTGACAGAGGAAGATGTTATTCAGCTTGGGATTGACCTGTGCAAAGCATTGGAATACTGCCAGCGACAGAATGTCATTCACAGGGATATCAAGCCGGAGAATATATTTGTATCCCGGTTCGGAGAATTTAAGCTGGGAGATTTCGGAATTGCCAGAGAATTGGAACGAAGTATGAGCGGACTTTCCAAAAAAGGAACTTTTTCCTATATGGCTCCGGAGATGTATAAAGGCGAAGCATACGACAGCCGGGTGGATATTTATTCTCTTGGAATTGTGCTGTATAAACTGCGGAATCGCAACAGGCTGCCGTTTCTGAATCTGGAAAAGCAGTTGATTACATATAGGGATAAAGAAAATGCATTGACCCGGAGGATGTCAGGGGAACCTCTTCCTAAACCGGGAGAGGCCGGAAGTGAGCTTGCTGAAATCATTTTGAAAGCGTGTGCACATAGCCGGGAAGCGCGTTATCAGAATCCGGGAGATTTCAGAGAAGCGCTGGAAGATTTAAAATACAGGAAAAGCAGAAAAGAAATGCACCATTCTGTTTCTGAAGAAATACCGGAAGGGGAATTAATAAAAGCAGAAGCATCTGAACCGGATATTTCTAAAGCCGCCTGTCTCGCAGAAGCAGTGAAATCGGAATCAGTCCGGAGAAAAATCAGCCGGAAGGGAAGTAAAGTGACAGAAGAAGTGCGCCGGGAGATTTCCGGGGCGCAAGAGAGGAAGAAAAAGCCCCCAACTGTTTCCTCTGCCGCTGTACGCCGCAGAAAAAAGAAAAAAAATGCAAAACTTACGCCGCTGATACTTGCTGTTATTACCATGGCTGTAGCGGTGTGTGTGGTTATCGCGGCATTTATAAGCCTGCTTTTGAATGATCAGAATACGGGAAGCAATCGTACGGCTCAGATCGCTGAGCAGGAAAGCGCGGCAAATCAGGAGCTTACATCGGATTTGGGGATAATTGCTGAGCATGCGACGGAGATTGTGGACAATCTGAATAATTATAACTGGGTCGGGTCCGAGAGCGAGGGGAAAATCAGTTACCTTGATGATGCAGGCAGGGTTATGAAGGTTCTGGTTTATCCGGAGTTGTCGGCAGAGGGCTATTATGAAGAATATTATTATTGGGATGAGGAATTGTTCTTTGCGTATATCTGGGCAGATCAGAATACACTGCCGTATCTGAAAAAGGATGAGCAGAAGGTCAATCTCTATTACTATAAGGAGGGCAGTCTGATCCGCTGGATCGACGAAAATAACCGATGTCACGACGGCGAAACAGACAATGAGGAGTATGTAAACAGAGGAACGAAATACTGGGACCAGGCAGTTGTATATAAGAATTTATTAAATGCGGAAGAAACGGAAGGTTAAAGGATGGCGTATCAGATTGAGTATGCATATACGTGTCATATGGGAAGAGTACGTGCCAATAATGAAGATAATTTCTGGTGCTGCGGAGAAAAGCTGGAAGCCGAAAATCAAGGAAGCCATGGCGTTTTTACAAATCGTATATCCCAGTCCCGATTGCCGCTTTTGGCGGTGTTTGACGGGATGGGCGGTGAGAGCTGCGGCGAAATGGCCTCTTATCTTGCGGCGGATTCCTGCGGAAAATATTATCAGGAAAATAAATCCGTTATCAGAAGGGAGCCGGAGCAGTTTTTTGCAGGGCTTTGCCGCGGTATGAACCAGGCTGTATGCTCCTACAGCGAAGAAAATAAAATCCGGAGTATGGGTACGACTGCTGCTGTTCTCGGCTTCGGCAAGGATATGATTTATGCCTGTAATTTAGGAGACAGCCGGATTTATCAATCGTATGACGGACAGTTCCGGCAGATTTCCGTGGATCACGTTTTAAGCAGTGTGAAATTCGGGAAAGCACCGCTGACACAGTATGTGGGGATTCCGGAGGAAAGCATGAGTCTGGACCCTTCTATTGCGGTATACTTGCCGAATAAAGGCGCCAGATATCTTCTTTGTTCAGATGGGATGACGGATATGCTGTCTGACGGAGAGATCGCGGATATTATGGCAAGAGAAATTTCGGTTCGGGAGACCGTGGAGATTCTATTGGAACGTGCTTTGAGTAAGGGCGGAAGGGATAATGTAACAATTGTTCTTTGTGAAGTCAGGGAAGAGAACCAAAGAGGATGGACAGACCGCTTGCTTAGTTGGTTTGGAAAAAGAAAACACGAAGGAGAAGCGTAATGAAAAACCGGATGCAGGATTTGGATTTTGAGCAGACGGTAGCATTTGATACTGTCGAGGATTTTGAATTTACGAGAAGAGCCGCACAGAGATTCCGTCAGGTGGTGAGTCTGGACGGATTTGAGGACGAGGATGCAGATGTGATTTTTCATTATCTGTATAAAGAAATGGAATTGGTTTCTTTTGGAGATCATCTGAAACGTTATATTTACGAAAGGGCGGGTCTGGAGGAACCGTACAGTGAGGTGACGCAGGACATTTATCGGGATATTGTAGTGGAATCTTTTCATGAAACCTGTACGCCGAAGTCTATGAATCCTACGTCTACGAAGCTGACTTCTCTTGTCAATAATTGGCTGAACCAGGCATCCGTAAAAAGAGAGACGGTGTTTTTGCTTGGATTTGGACTTCGCATGAGCGCGGAGGATGTTTCGGATTTCCTGACGAGAGTGCTGAGGGAGCAGGATTTTGATTTCCATAATCCGGATGAAGTTATTTACTGGTATTGTTTCTTTCATCATTCCGGCTATTATAAGGCAGAAGAGTATAAAAAGAGATATGTACAGCTTTTGCCGGACGAAACCTATCAGGATGCAGCCAGGATTTATACAGGAGGCCTCTGTCTGGATACGGAAGAAAAGCTTTTTCAATATCTTGCACATATAAAAGCAGGTACAGACGATCCTATGTCCGAAAAAAGCAAAGCCTTTCAGGAATTCATGAGGCTTTTGATCCGGTCGAAAGAAATTATCGCTGCCATGTATCAGAAGGATGAGGAAGAGAAGGAACGTGGAAAGGTCTGGCATGTTTCCGATATTTCCGTTTCGGACGTGGAAAAGGTGATATGCAGTGGCATTCCTGTGAATAAAATGGGTAATCTGAAAAAAATGTCGGCCTCAATTTTGGCGAAGCATTTCAGCCAAAAACGTTTCAGCAGGCAGAGGATCAACAGTATTCTGAATCACAAATTCCCGGTAGAGAGATTTGATCTGATCACCCTGGAGTTTTTTATTGTTTCCCAGGAAATGGAGGATGAGGATCCTTACACCAGATACCGCCATTTTTTGGAAGAAATCCAGGAAATTCTGCATAGGTGCGGAATGAGCGAGATATACATTGTAAATCCTTATGAATGTTTCCTGCTGATGTGCCTGCTTACGGACTGTCCGCTTGCAGTATTTGCTGACATTTGGGAAATGTCCTATGAGGAAGCAGCGGAACAGTGAGAAATATATACAGAAGCAGGGGTGCTCTGAAGAAGCCGGGCGCCTCCGTTTTTGTTATAACGAATAAAGTATCCTGCAAAAAGCGGGAGCGGGTTGAAAAATCCTGTGTAAAAAAGTCATGAAAAAAGTGAGTGTGTAAAAAATGGGAAAATTCCTGCAAAATACCTTGACATGCTGTTTTTAACAAGATATAATGAGCTGGCGTGCAGGAAACGCAGGTTTTTTTGTGCGCGTAAATTTGCCAATAGCAACCGCAAAACCCCATGGACATCTATGGAGAAATAAATCGGGAGGTGAAATGGAATGCCAACATTCAACCAGTTAGTAAGAAAAGGACGTCAGACCGCTGTTAAGAAATCTACAGCACCGGCTCTGCAGAAAACATTTAACTCTTTAAGAAAAAAAGCAGTAGAACAGTCCGCACCGCAGAAACGTGGCGTTTGCACAGCAGTTAAAACTGCTACCCCTAAGAAACCTAACTCTGCTCTTAGAAAAATTGCCAGAGTTCGTCTTTCCAACGGTATCGAAGTAACAAGCTATATCCCAGGTGAAGGTCACAACCTTCAGGAGCACAGCGTTGTTCTTATCCGTGGCGGAAGGGTTAAGGACTTGCCTGGTACCAGATATCACATTATCAGAGGTACTCTGGATACCGCAGGTGTTGCGAACAGAAAACAGGCGCGTTCTAAATACGGCGCTAAGAGACCGAAGGTTAAAAAATAAAGCAAATTTCGCAGCGTAGCGAAGAAATTTGCGATACTCATTGGACACGAAGTGAACAATGAGGTTCCCGTATTGCACAGTGCAGCGGGTGTATCAATCGAGAAATCACGAATGACTATAAATTTGTACGGTATTCCATATACCCTGTCGGTTGCGGGTTAAATATAGGACTTTACCAGTGCGAACACCTTAGTATTTGGAGTGAGTACCGATGAGATAATCATAATGATTAAGGAGGGAAGTAACGTGCCACGTAAAGGACATACTCAGAAAAGAGACGTTTTGGCTGATCCGATGTACAATAACAAAGTGGTTACCAAGCTTATCAATAACATTATGTTAGATGGTAAGAAGGGTGTCGCTCAGAAGATTGTATACGGCGCATTTGCCAGAGTAGAAGAAAAAGCTGGTAAACCAGCAATTGAAGTATTTGAGGAGGCAATGAACAATATCATGCCGCTTCTGGAAGTAAAAGCAAGACGTATCGGTGGTGCTACTTATCAGGTTCCGATCGAGGTAAGGGCAGACAGACGTCAGGCGCTGGCTCTTCGCTGGATCACTACCTATTCTCGTAAAAGAGGCGAGAAGACAATGGAAGAGAGACTGGCTAACGAGCTTTTGGATGCAATGAACAACACAGGCGCATCTGTTAAGAAGAAAGAAGATATGCACAAGATGGCTGAGGCAAATAAAGCATTTGCTCACTATCGCTTCTAATCGAGGAGGAAAATCCATTGGCTGGAAAAGAAGGAAGAGAATATCCGCTTGAGCGAACCAGAAACATTGGAATTATGGCTCATATCGATGCGGGTAAAACAACTCTTACAGAACGTATTCTTTATTATACAGGTGTTAACTACAAAATCGGTGATACCCATGAGGGTACTGCCACCATGGACTGGATGGAACAGGAGCAGGAAAGAGGTATTACAATTACTTCAGCAGCTACGACATGTCACTGGACTCTGCAGGAAAACTGCGAAGTGAAGCCGGGTGCACCGGAGCATCGTATCAATATCATTGATACCCCCGGACACGTTGACTTTACAGTAGAGGTTGAGCGTTCCCTTCGTGTACTGGATGGCGCTGTCGGCGTTTTCTGTGCAAAGGGCGGCGTTGAGCCACAGTCTGAAAACGTATGGCGTCAGGCTGACACCTACAATGTACCCCGTATGGCATTCATCAATAAGATGGACATTCTGGGTGCAAACTTCTACGGTGCTGTAGAACAGATCAAAACCCGTCTGGGGAAAAATGCAATCTGCCTGCAGCTGCCAATCGGAAAAGAAGATGAATTCAAAGGAATCATTGACTTATTCGAAATGAAAGCTTACATCTACAACGACGAGAAGGGTGAAGACATTTCTATCGTTGACATTCCTGAGGATATGCAGGAAGATGCGGAGCTTTATCATACAGAGCTTGTAGAAAAAATCTGCGAGTTAGACGATGACTTAATGCTGGAATATCTGGAGGGTGAAGAACCGGGCGTTGAAAGACTGAAAGAAGTTCTGCGTAAAGGAACCTGTGAATGCTCTGCCGTTCCGGTTTGCTGCGGTACTGCTTACAGAAACAAAGGTGTTCAGAAGCTTTTGGATGCAATTGTTGAGTTCATGCCGGCTCCGACCGATATCCCGGCTATTGAGGGTACGGATATGGAAGGCAACCCAATTGTGAGACATTCTTCTGACGAAGAACCGTTCTCTGCACTTGCATTTAAAATTATGACGGATCCGTTTGTTGGTAAGCTGGCATATTTCCGTGTATACTCCGGTACTATGAATTCCGGTTCTTATGTATTGAATGCTACTAAGAATAAGAAGGAACGTGTCGGACGTATTCTGCAGATGCATGCAAATAAGCGTATGGAGCTGGATAAAGTTTACTCCGGTGATATCGCTGCAGCAATTGGTTTCAAATTCACCACAACAGGTGATACCATTTGTGATGACCAGCATCCCGTGATCCTGGAGTCCATGGAATTCCCGGAACCGGTTATCGAGCTGGCTATCGAACCTAAGACAAAAGCAGGACAGGGCAAACTGGGTGAAGCTCTTGCCAAGCTGGCAGAAGAAGACCCGACCTTCCGTGCTCATACAGATCAGGAAACAGGACAGACCATTATTGCAGGTATGGGTGAGCTGCATCTGGAAATCATCGTTGACCGACTTCTCCGTGAATTCAAGGTAGAGGCTAACGTTGGTGCTCCGCAGGTTGCTTACAAAGAGACTATTACCAAGACGGTTGATGTGGACAGCAAGTACGCAAAACAGTCCGGCGGCCGCGGACAGTATGGTCACTGTAAAGTTAAATTCGGGCCTATGGATGCCAACGGTGAAGAGCTTTACAAGTTCGAGTCCACAGTTGTCGGTGGTGCAATTCCGAAGGAATATATTCCGGCAGTTGGCGAAGGTATCGAAGAAGCTATGAAGGCTGGTACACTGGGCGGATATCCGGTAGTGGGCATCCATGCAAATGTATACGACGGTTCTTACCATGAAGTCGACTCTTCCGAAATGGCATTCCACATTGCCGGCTCTCTCGCATTCAAGGATGCGATGCACAAGGCAGCTCCGATTCTTCTTGAGCCAATCATGAGGGTCGAGGTTACGACACCGGAAGATTACATGGGTGATGTTATCGGTGATATCAACTCCCGTCGTGGTCGTATCGAGGGTATGGATGACATTGGCGGCGGCAAGATGATCCGTGGATTCGTTCCGCTGTCCGAGATGTTCGGATACGCAACAGACTTGCGTTCCAGAACCTAGGGTCGTGGTAACTACTCCATGTTCTTTGAGAAATATGAACCAGTACCGAAGTCTGTACAGGAAAAAATCCTTTCCAAAAAAGACTGAGGCATTGAACACTTAATGAGTGCGAAGAAATGAGCACGAATTTAGTGTGAAAGCCCACCTGGATACTTAGTGAGTGGAAGCGAAGCAAACACGAACTTAGTAGACATGGTGCTACCCGACACTTAGCGAATCCAAGCGATAGCGCCGGATGAGATTAGTGCGAAGGTCGCTCGAAGGAACTTAACGAAATCGAGCCGAAGGCGAGAATTGAGTTTAGTGAATCGAGCTTCCTTAATGAGCGCGAAGAAATGAGCACGAATTTAGTGTGAAAGCCCCGTAAATCGGGCGTGCTTATGCAAAAGAAATGCTTGCAAATATCCTTGATTTGCAATATAATCAAGGATAGCAAGTTTAAAACTGATAATAATATGCTCTGAAAGAAAGAGCGAAGTTTTAAGGAGGACATTTTAAAATGGCAAAGGCTAAGTTTGAAAGAACAAAACCGCATTGTAACATTGGTACCATTGGGCACGTTGACCATGGTAAAACAACCTTAACAGCAGCTATCACAAAAACTCTTCATGAGAGATTAGGAACCGGTGAAGCAGTTGCATTCGAAAACATTGATAAAGCTCCGGAAGAAAGAGAACGTGGTATTACAATTTCTACTGCACACGTCGAATATGAAACAGAAAAGAGACATTACGCACACGTTGACTGCCCAGGACATGCTGACTACGTTAAGAACATGATTACTGGTGCTGCTCAGATGGACGGTGCTATTCTTGTTGTTGCTGCTACAGATGGTGTTATGGCACAGACAAAAGAGCACATCCTTCTTTCCCGTCAGGTAGGCGTTCCTTACATCGTTGTATTCATGAACAAATGTGACATGGTAGATGACGAAGAGCTTCTTGAACTGGTAGAAATGGAAATTCGTGAACTGTTAGACGAGTATGAGTTCCCGGGAGATGACACTCCGGTTATTCAGGGTTCCGCTCTGAAAGCTTTGGAAGATCCGTCCAGCGAATGGGGCGACAAGATTCTTGAGCTTATGAATGCAGTTGATGACTATGTTCCGGATCCACAGCGTGACACAGACAAGCCTTTCGTTATGCCGGTTGAGGACGTATTCTCCATTACAGGTCGTGGTACCGTTGCTACTGGTAGAGTAGAAGCTGGTGTTCTTCACGTATCTGAAGAAGTTGAAATCGTTGGTATCAAAGAAGAAACACGTAAGGTTGTTGTTACCGGTATTGAGATGTTCCGTAAACTGCTTGACGAGGCTCAGGCTGGTGATAACATCGGTGCTCTTCTCCGTGGCGTTCAGAGAACGGAAATCGAGAGAGGACAGGTTCTTGCTAAACCAGGTACTCTTACCTGCCATACCAAATTTACCGCTCAGGTTTACGTTCTGACAAAAGATGAAGGTGGCCGTCATACACCATTCTTCAACAACTATCGTCCGCAGTTCTACTTCAGAACAACAGACGTAACAGGTGTCTGCAATCTGCCGGAAGGTACAGAAATGTGCATGCCTGGAGATAACATCGAAATGACAATTGAGCTGATCCACCCAATCGCTATGAGCCAGGGTCTTACTTTCGCTATCCGTGAGGGCGGACGTACAGTAGGATCAGGCCGTGTGGCTACGATCATTGAGTAATTAAATCTAAATATAGATTAGGTATCGCATGATACCGTTGTGTCCAAACGTAACAAACCCCAGAGGCTTAGGCTTTTGGGGTTTTTCTGTTTTGGGAAAAGGTGGAAAATTAAAGAAAAAGAATTGCGAACAGTGGAAAAGGCAGCTACAGAAGAAATGTTTCTGTAAGCTGCCTTTTTAGACTCTTGATAACAGTTTGATAACAATTTTTTTGATTTCCCGGTTTTTGATAACAAAAAGGAATCAAGTTAAGTCCGTAATTTTGACTGTAATTCCCTCAGTTCCTTTCTTTACGACTGTGTGGCAGCCGATTGTGGTTCCCATTGCACGCAGTTTCCATTCTTCATGGACAGTTTCCAGTTTATCCAGTTCTTCCTGGCGTTTTGTTTCGTCTTCGATAGCCAGAATTTCCTTTTTTTCTTTTTCATAAACATTTTTAAACTGACACCACTTTTTAATAAAATCCTGTAAAGTGTGATTTTTGAAAGTAAATGCAACAGCAGCGGATGATTTATCTTCCGGATTTGGTTCGGATAAAGAAAGGTCAACGGAATCATCAATTGCGAACAAAAGTGACAGTACGTCTCCGACAGTTTCGATATTAAAATCAAGAAAAATGCTGACATTAAGCCCAAGAGCTGCAGCAATTCTTTCAAGCTGTTCTGGTTTTGGATTTCGTAGCCCAAGCTCATATTTGCGGATAGTTCCTACGTTTATGCCGGACAGTTCCGCAAGCTGTATCTGATTTAATCCTCTGAATTCACGATATGCTCGAATTTTTTTTCCTACCATTTTCATTCACCTCGAATCTTGTTTGTGTATATAGTTTAACACAAAAGTGAATGAATGAAAAGACAGAAGTTTTTATGGATTCTTAAATTAATTTCGGAATGAAAAAATGAGAAAAACAAAATTCGCAAAAGTATCTTGACAAATTGCTAAATGTGAATTATTATCAATGTGAATATAAAAATATACAAATGGCAATTTTAAGGAGGATAAAAATGAATAATAAGTATTATATGAATGCACAAGATGTACGAGATGTCCTCGGAGTATCGAGAAGCAAGGCGTATGACATCTTAAGAAAGCTGAATGCAGAGCTTGAAAAAGAAGGTTATGCAGTTGTGCCGGGTAAAATACCGAGGCTGTATTGGAACACAAAGTTTTATGGTTATTCACAGATGCAATATGATTAAAGGGGGAGGACAGGATGTCAGTTTGCAAAGATGAGAAGCAGGGGACATGGTATGCTTCTTTCCGTTATACAGACTGGATGGGACAGCGTAAACAGAAAATGAAACGAGGTTTCAGAACAAAAAAGGAAGCGGTGAAGTTTGAAACGGAATTTATTGCCAGTGTCTCCGGTGATATGGATATGACCTTCGCCAGTTTTGTCGAAGTTTATTTTCAGGATAAATCCGGCGAACTGAAACAAAATTCGGTCAGAAATAAGCGTGATATAATGAACGCTCATATTCTTCCATATTTTGGTGAGAAAAAGATGAATGAAGTTACTCCGGCAGATGTTATTGCATGGCAGAATGAAATTCGTGCAAAAGGTTACAAACCAACCTATGAACGGATGATTCAGAATCAGCTTACCGCTCTTTATACACATGCAGTTAAAATCTATAATCTGGCGAATAATCCATGCAAAAAAGTAAAGAAGATGGGAAAACCGGATGCGGAAAAACTGGATTTCTGGACGCAGGAAGAATATGAAACTTTTATCCGGACAGTAGATGAAGGCTCGGATGATTATATCATGTTTGAGATCCTTTTCTGGACGGGGATAAGAGAAGGAGAACTTCTAGCATTGAATAAAAGCGATTTTGATTTCAGAAATAACTTGCTTCATATCACAAAAACCTACAATCGGATTGATAAGCAGGAGGTGATTACGGTGCCAAAGACGGATAATTTTGTCCGCACAATCAATATTCCAAATATTCTAAAAGAGAAAGTGCAGAGGTATATTGATATGCATTACGGTATACCGGATGATGCGAGATTGTTTCCTATTGTTGCCCGGACTTTACAGAAGCGCATGAAAAGATATGCAGAAAAAGCAGGGGTAAAAGAAATCCGGGTTCATGATTTGAGATATCCAAACCCAAAAAATATCCAAACCTTTTTCTGAATCTTCCGGATTTACAGGCCATACAAAACAGAAAAGGTTTGGATATTTTTTGATATGATTTATCTATCACCCAAAGATAGGAGGATCATATTTATGAGTTTTGAGAACCTAAAAAACAACTATAGCAAACTTTTGGAGTTTCTGGAGAAGGAAAAGTACTCTGCTACAGTCATCAGGTGTGTTTCCAGAGAAATAAAAAACATACTTGAAAATGCCCAGGCAAATCAGTGGGAAACTTACAAGAACATCTACCATGCGTATGAACATCATGGACTGTCAAAAGATGTTCTCCGTAGCAGACGCCATATCCTGCGGATGATCGAACGTTACGATGTCAGAGGTGAATTTCCGGACAGGCTTCGTAGAAGCTATGCATTTGAAAGCGATGCATATGAGTGCCTCCCGGATGAATTCAAAAACCTCATCAAGTTTTACCGTAGTTATGAGGGGAAACGTGGAAAAAAAGAAACTACCATTTACCACGAAGCTTTGAATGCTGTCTCTTTTCTATGTTTCCAGCAGCAGCGCGGATGCCGCAGACTGGATGACATCACCGAAAAAGATGTGCTCGCATTTTTCCTCTCCGACGACGGCAGCCTGGCCAGAGGATGTTCCTATAAGAAGAATATATCTGCTGTGTTCAAGGCCGGCCTGCTTTGGGAAAATGCCCCATGCAGCCGAATCCTTTCCTTCCTGCCACAGCTGCGGGAGAGCCGCAAGACCATCCAGTATCTGACAGACGAAGAAGCTGGAAAGATCCGCTATGCTCTGTATGACATGGAAAACCCACTCTCCCTGCGTGACAGGGCCATTGGCATTCTTCTCCTTTATACCGGCCTGCGCGGCTGCGACATTGCAGGCATGCAGATTGATTTTATTGACTGGGACAAGGAGCTTCTGCGCTTTCCCCAGCAGAAGACGGGAGTGCTGATAGAACTGCCCCTCAGCCCAGCAGTGGGCAATGCCATCTTTGATTACATGGATTCCGGTCGTCCCTGCTGTGCTGACGGGCATGTTTTCATTTCTGAAGTACAGCCTTACCGCCGCCTTGCCAGCCAATCGGTTGCAAACATCGCCCTCCGTATATACAAGGAAGCCGATGTACGACAAAACCCAGGTGACCGCAGAGGGACGCACATTTTCCGCCACCGGGCGGCATCGCATATGCTGGAATCCGGAATCCCCCGGCCAGTCATCAGCAGAACCCTCGGGCATACTGCGCCGGATTCCCTGGAACCCTATCTGATGGCGGATTTCAGGCATCTGAAAGAATGCTCTCTGGATGTTGGACAGTTTCCTGTCCCGGAGGAGGTGCTTGCGATATGAGGGAATATGAATCCTGTTTCGCGCTGCTTATCCGGGATTTCATTGCATACCGCAAGGCATCTGGCCGCTGGAACGAAGCATCCTATGGGCCTAACCTCCGTGTTTTTGACCGATTTTGTGCCATGAATTATCCGGATTCAGTCCACCTGACGCAGGAGATGGTGGACAGATGGTGCAGACAGCGTGACAGTGAAACAAACAATTCCTGCAGGTCACGGATATATGTCGTCTACAGTTTTATAAAATACCTGTCAGAAAGGGGGCTTTCTGAGGTTCTGCCGCCCAGGATACCAAGGAAGGAACGTGTGACTTATATCCCTTATGCCTTCTCTGGGGATGAGATACGCAGTTTTTTCAAAGCCTGTGATAATCTGCCGGACATCCCAAAAACAAGAAACGTACTCATCCGGCGCATCACGGTTCCGGTATTCTTCCGGCTTCTTTACAGCAGCGGCATACGTACTACTGAAGCAAGGCTGTTGGAATGTGCGGATGTGGATGTGGGAAACGGGATACTCAACATCCGATATTCCAAAGGCCACGACCAGCATTACATTGCCCTGCATGACAGCATGGCAGACCTGATGCGCCGCTATGACAGCGCAATCCGGGAATGGTTCCCATCGCGGAAATATTTTTTCCCGGCACCAGGGGACACCGCGCATCCACATACATGGGTGGAGAAAAATTTCCGGAGGGTATGGGCGGAAGTGTCCAATGACCGAACAGCCACAGCGTATGCGTTCCGGCATCATTATGCAACAGCAAATATCAACCGCTGGATCGGGGACGGGTTTGCTTTTGACGATAAGCTCACCTGCCTCAGCAAAAGCATGGGGCATACGACACTGGAGAGCACACGGTATTACTATTCTGTCGTTCCCGGCCTTTCCGATATCGTCCTGAAAAAAACAGAAGATGGTTTCAATGAATTGGTGCCGGAGGTGGTTAGCTGATGAAGAACAGGAGTGAAGCTGCCGCCTTGGCAAAACATATATCTGCATTTCTGGGCGATTATGTTCCTTCACAAAAAAGCGGGAGCGCCAACACGCTTAAGGCATACCAGGATTCTATTGGTTTATACCTGCAGTTCCTTGAGCAGGGAGGGGTAAGCAGCAGGGAGTTTGATGCCTCCTGCTTCGGGAGGGATCGCATCGAACAATGGCTGTCATGGCTGCGCACGGAAAGAGGATGCCAGCCGGGGACGTGTAACAACAGGCTTGCATCCATCCGGACATTTTTAAAATACCTGGGCCATAAAGAAGTCCGTTTCCTCCACCTTTACCAGGAAAGCATGGAAATTGACCGGCTGAAGGTACAAAAGAAAAAAGTGGAAGGCCTCTCCCGTCCGGCTGTCAAAGCCCTGCTTGCTGCCCCGGACCAGGGCACGGCCATGGGACGGCGCGATTTGGTTCTTATGCTGGTGCTTTACAGTACAGCTGCAAGAATTGATGAGGTCCTTTCAATGAAAGTCGGCCAGCTGCATCTTGACAGCGCAAAGCCGTATGTAAACATCATTGGGAAGGGAAATAAGGTACGGACGTTATATCTGCTTCCACGCACGGTGGCACACCTTGAAAAATACCTCCTGGATTTCCATGGGAACACCCCATCCCCGGAGGCTTATGTGTTTTATTCGCGCAATACCGGCATTTATGGGAAACTGACAGCGGCGGCAGCGGACAAAATGTTCAAAAAACATGCGGTAAAAGCACATGGTTCATGCGCAGATGTGCCCTTGAAGCTGCACGCTCATCAATTCCGCCACGCGAAGGCCTCCCACTGGCTGGAAGACGGCATGAACATCGTGCAAATCTCTTTCCTGCTTGGACACGAACAGCTGGATACAACCATGGTATATCTGGATATCACAACAGAGGATGAGGCAAAGGCATTGGCAACACTTGAAGGGGAAGGGGATTCCAAAGTGGAGAAAAAATGGAAAAACAGCGATGGGTCCCTTCGTGAATTCTGTGGCCTGCCTGCAAAAAGATCATAAAAAATATCCAAACCTTTTCTGTTTTGTATGGCTTGTAAATCCGGAAGATTCAGAAAAAGGTTTGGATATTTTTTGGGTTTGGATATCGGAGGAAATCCAAACGTTTGGATTTCTTGAGGCATACTCACGCAACTATCTTTTACTGTTTTATCGATTTTTTTACATTGATTTTGTTAACCTTTTCGCGATATTTGGGCTATTTTTCTTGTATTTATGGTCCATATCACAGCAATACAGCTGATAAATATGGTTTTGTCATCAGCTTCACGTAAGCAGATAGTTTTGAGACCAAATCATGTACCCGTTTTTACTAAGCATTCCCCATTTGGACATAAATACCCGGCTACTCAAAATCGAATAGTCGGGCTTCGTGTTTATGTGTGGAATTAAAGTGAGTTAATTTCCTTTTCCAGTTCCCTTACTGCAGACATTACCGTATCAAAGTCTGGAATGTCGCCATAAAGCATATCTTTCATGGCTTCATAGTCTGCTAGTAGCGCAGGAAAGCGGTAATCTGGTGGGAGCAGTTTCAGGGTTCTCGGCACAGCCTCCGCATATTTCGCCCATGCCCGTGGATAGAATTTCATTTTGAAATCCACAACCTTTTGAAGCAGGTCACGGTGAGCAAAAGCAGATTCTTTTACCAGCGTCATAGACATCCGGTACAGGTCATAATAATGTCTGGAATACCGCTGTGGCATTTCCAGATGTTCTGGTCTGTTTGCTTCATGGTGGAGAATAGTCGCCTTTTCCCAGAAAGTACGCTCTGGAGTAACGGTAAGAATATCCGTAGCTTTCTGTTCAAAAACCCCAGGATAATATCGAGCCGCATAAGGTTCAATCTCTGACACCATTGCCGGGGTCCATGCCGCCAGAGCACCGATTTCCAGCCGGATCACCTGCAGAGTTGCCGCATTAGTGAACAAATGGGGATAGGCAAAGATAACCGTCTGTTTATCCTTTTCATTTATGTAGACATTTGCCTCACGCCCAAGCTCCTGTGACAGTCCATCCTTGATTGCCGGGCAGAGAGTTTCTGCAAGAAATACTTCCGCACGGGTATTGGCCTCTTTATTAAATGCGTCCTGTTTGGTATTGGAACGTTTCTCCCAGGGTTCCTCTTTTTTGTATCCCAACACCCGCCAGTCTAAGATTAGGTCAATATCTTCAGAAAAACGGCTGATTAGATTAAATGCTTTTGATAAGCTGGTGCCGCCTTTAAAGGTAATGGAATTATTCCAGGGCGAGCGGTGAAACAGATAATCCAAGGTAAAACACACCCAAAAATCTTTTTCTACAATCGCGTCATGCAGTCCCATTTTGTCCGCCGTGTTTCGGAACAGCCTCCGCTTATCATTGTCTGAAAACCTTGCTATATTTTTCATTTCTGCTGTACCTCCCCAGTAATTTGCCGTATTGCATTGTAAACCCAGTCCGTAGATTCTGACGCTTCTCTTAACATGACAGCCTTATCTTCCTCACTCAACCGGGAGCTAAGCGCCCGAATAGTTTCGGAAGTGACATGTGTTTTTCCCAGTGTTTTTAATGCCTGAATAACGAGCGCAGTCATATAGGAAAGCCCTGTGATTTCTTTGTTGGTCCGGTGCTTAAATTCAATCTTCGTAGAGTTCCACTCATAGGTCTTATACGGACCGTCACTGATATAGGACCAGACCGCTGTTACTTGTGTAGAAAGCCCTAACAGATTCAGCGCAGTATTTCCACAGGGAGCAATCGTCCAGTGATAATTACGAGCCAGCGCTTTTGCCACTGCCTCCGGATCTGCTGCCACATATTCTTTTAGCATCTCGCTGTATTCTGGTTTTTCATAAATACCTTTCAAAATTCTCCGAAGGGTACCTGTTTTTGTAAGCCTGTTCAGATTCCGCCTTATGGTTTCCGTATCAGCAATGTCCGCAAAATCCGAATTGACAAAAACAGTCCCCTCTAAAGCATTTCCAATCCGCTCCTGTATTTGTTTGGAATATCCATTTGCCATCACACCGACCTCCTTTGTCCCGAATATTATATATTATTCGGGACACTTTTTCAATAAATTTATCAATTCTTATTTTTAATATTCCTATGAGAAGCGAATCTATACATCTGATTTGAAAAAATTTTTGTCCCGTTTTGTATGTATTATTCGGGACAGTTTGTGCACTAAAAAAACAAATCTAGCTATATATCAGACATCGATTAAATTCCTTATCTCCCGGACTGCTAACCATATTTATTTTTTGTCTCTAATTTAACAGCCTCCTTTATTCGACGATTTTTTCTTGTTTTTCAAAGCTGGAAAAGGAATTGAATAAACAACGGAAAACGCCGAAACTCCTTGAAAAATAAGGCTTTTTCTGTTTGTCATTATTATACCGTAACGGCACTCACACGCCGCATACCTGATTTTTCAGGGTGTACAGCCGTTGATGGTGAAAGAACGTCTGGGGCATAAGGATATCAAGATTACGTTGAATACCTATGGACATTTATATCCGACAGAGCAGAAAGCACTGGCAGATATGTTAGATGAGAAAAGAAAAATGCCCAGATCAGAAGACCTGAGCAAATTCCCTGATAATCAGAAATTCTGATATACCATAGTCGCAAACAAAGTATATCATGAATAAGTTTGGAAAACAATTCCCTAAAACCTGAACAGGGATTTTGTCCGATAAGACGAGGTGGAGGTGTGAATGAATATTTTTGAACAGGTTAAGGGATATGTGACTGCCAGACAGGCGGTGATGCTATTGATTTTACGGCGAGGATGTTTGGTCTGTCACAGTTTGAGGCGGCAAAGAAATTAATTGATGATTTCGGATTGCCAATACAGATTTACAAAAAAGAAAGTAAAACGATACAGGAATATAGAAAGCCGGAGCTTACGCAGGAGCAAAAAATCATCCGTCTGGAAAAGAAATTCGAACAATGGCTGGATAAAACGTACCAGTTACTTATTCTTTATCGAAATTGGCTGCGTACATGGAAAGTTATGTACGCACCAAAACCGGATGATGAAAAATGGCATCCTCTGTTTACAGAAGCTCTTGAAAAAGAAGCAGTGGTTGAATATTACCTTGATATTTTATGGAGTGCGGAAGCAGAGGAACTGAAAGATTTTTTTATGGAAAAACGGGAGGTGATGTCTAATCTTGAGAAAAGACTTAATGAATACCAGCGGACTCTTTACAGGGAGTTTTGCGGAAGCACTGGAGGAAGAGATGCTGACAGTGGATGAGATTAAAGACAAGCTGGTTCGGACGGAAAAAGGAAAAGTAAAACAAACAATTTCTAACTGTATGCTTGTGCTGCGTTATGACCCGATACTCAAAAAATCAATCTGTCGGAATGAACTTACCTGTAAAACAGATATTACAGGAAAAATGCCGTGGAAAAGACGGGGAATTAATCTTACAAATACGGATGAAAATAATGTGAAATATTATCTGGAGAAGAATTATGAACTGACCAGTGAACGAAATATCCGGACAGCATTGGATATTATTGCAAATGAAAACAGTTATCATCCAATACGCTCATATCTGGAAAAATTGAAATGGGACGGAGAAGAACGGATTCGATTTGCATTGAACCGGTTTCTGGGCGCAGAGATGAACGAATACACTTATGAGGTATTGAAACTGGTTATGCTTGCGGCAATTCACAGAATTATGCAGCCGGGTTGTAAATTTGAAATCATGCTATGTCTGGTTGGCGGACAGGGTGCCGGGAAATCAACATTCTTTCGTTTTTTGGCACTGAAAGATGAATGGTTTACAGATGATTTAAGGCGGTTGGATGATGATAATGTGTATCGAAAGTTACAGGGGCACTGGATTGTTGAAATGGCAGAAATGCTTGCTCAGGCGAATGCAAAAAGTATAGAGGAAATTAAATCATTCCTGAGCAGACAGAAGGAAACCTATAAAATACCTTATGAAACGCATCCGGAAGATAGACCAAGACAATGTATTTTCTGTGGTACGTCTAACAACCTGAAATTTCTTCCGATGGACAGGACTGGTAACAGGCGTTTTGCTCCGGTGCTTATCCATTCGGAAGCTGCAGCAACGCATATTTTAGCGAATGAAAAGGAATCCAGAACTTATTTTGAACAGATGTGGGCGGAAGCAATGGAGATTTACCGGAGCGGTACATGGGAACTTAAATTCTCGGATGAAATGGAAAAGTATGTGAAAGAACTGCAGAAAGATTTCATGCCGGAGGATACAAAAGCAGGTCAGATAGAAGCTTTTCTTGAAAAATATGAGGGAACGCATGTCTGTACGAAAATGTTATTCTGCGAGGCTCTGGAACATGCAGCGTTTGAAGATATTCCGACATGGGTGTCCAGAGAAATCGGGGAGATTATGGATGGCATGGATGGCTGGACTTCCGGAAAGACACACCGTTTTGAAAAGTAATGAATGAGAGAAATTAATCAGTTAAAGTTTTTTAACTTCTGTTGACAAAATGCGTTGACAGCGGAAACTAAAATGACTGGAACAGCCGAACGCCCACAGGGCGAAATAGCCCCCGACAGGGCGCAAGGGTACTTTTGATAGACGCAGACTGTCGAAAGTGCTTTTGCGTTACTTTCGGGAAAGTAACAAAGCTTATGTGCCGTATCCGGCACTGATATTACAAAAAGATTGGGGATGATGCTTATTGAAAAGGGCGATTAGTGTTATGGTGGGGAAAGGCTCAGTGAACCACAACAGCCGGAAATTCCATGCAAAAAATACAGAACCGGAGCGGAGTCATATTGGAATGTAGAATACTGCAATGAGGATATAAAAGATGTTTACCATGAATTGTTCGATGCTGCACTTGCTCGTTACAATGAAAAACAGACCAGAAATGACAGGCGCATCGAAGATTATTATGAAAAAATTTTATCCGGAAAACAGGAGAAGCCGTTTCATGAAGTTATCCTGCAGATTGGAAATAAGGATGATATGAATGCAAAGACGAAAGATGGACAGCTTGCGGCGCAGATACTGGATGAGTATATGAAAGACTTTCAGAAACGAAATCCGGCACTTCGGGTTTTCTCCGCACACCTTCATATGGATGAGGCAACACCGCATCTCCATATTGATTTTGTGCCATTCACTACAGGAAGCAAGAGAGGATTGGACATCAGAGTTTCGCTAAAACAGGCGTTGGCAACGATGGGATTTAAAGGCGGTACACGTTCCGAAACAGAGTGGAACCAGTGGGTATCGTCTGAGAAAGAACAGCTCACTGCAGTTATGGAAAAGCATGAAATCGAATGGGAGAAAAAAGGAACACACGAAAAGCATTTATCTGTGCTGGATTTTGAGAAGAAAGAACGGGCAAAAGAGGTGGCAGAACTTGAAGCGGAGAAAATAAATCTTGAGGAGAAGAATGCTGCGATAGAAGAAGTAAGTGATAAAATGCTGGAACGGCTTGAAGAAATTGAGAGTGATGTCCAATCAGCGCAGGAAGTCCTGGATAAAACGGAACAGGATGCGGAGAAATCAAAGCAGAAAGCACAGAAATATGAGAAACAGTTTCAGCGTCTGGATAATATTTCGAATAATATAAGGCGGTATGCCGGGGAATTTTCCAGAAAAGCAGAAGAAGTTCTCCCGGATGCGGATTTTTTGGAATCCGGAAAGAGTTATCGTGAGAAAAAAGCACTGCCAGTGTTTCGGGAGTTAAAGGATTTACTGTATGGACTTTATCTGGCATACGTCAAGATAAGGGAAGAAGTAGAAAAGATTCAGTATCGTTATGATCGACTGGAAAATTCAAACAAAACATTAGCAAAAAGGAATAGCGAACTAAGTGAAGAGGTTCTCGGAATGCGGGAAGATTTGAACGGCTTTAACCGCCTGAAACGGGCGGTGGGTGTGGAGAGGGCAAACATCCTTATCCGGGCCGAACAAAGCCGGGAATTGGCGGAAATTACCGCAAGAAAAGCACTGAAAAAGAGACATGACAGGGAAGCAAGATAGGAGGAAGCGAAGATGGGAAAACAGATTTTTGATGAGAAAAATGGACTTTGGTATGAACAGAGTGGAGATTACTTTTTCCCAATTTTGGGAAAAAGTTCAGAGGATGAACCAGTGGGATATGGAAAATATGGAATGCTGCGGAAAACTTATTTGAAAGAGTATAAGTCCGGTTGGTATCAGTCGATGCTCCTGCAGGGAAAACTGAATAAGCACTTAAACCAGATAGACCGGGAAGCAAGAGAACGGGTTGAAGTGTTGTCGGAACAGATGAAAGAGAAACAAGGAATGTCGGGGGCTGTGAAAGAGGCAGATCAGACGCGATGGTGTGGATTGATGAATAATATCCGGCATTGTGCAGAGGAGATTGTATTAGAAAAATTGTGTATGTATAAGTAAGAGGGGGAGGTCATGCGGCTGCCTTTTAGAATTAGCATATGAAGAGGTTTTTATAGAAAATGTAAGGATATCGTGGTAAAATATGTTTGAGAGAAAGTGTAAAATTAGAATTGATCGAGTTGAAAGCGAGGGATATATAATGCGAGATGTTCATGTACATTTTTTGCATGGAAATAGTATAGGCTATACTATGGATTTTTTTGAGGGTTTTATTAAAGCCGCACAAAATGCAGGGCTTGACGAAATATACTTGCTAGAACATACCCACCAATTCATTGAGTTTGAGAAAGTATACGAACCGATAAAAGCATACAACAGTTATCAGTGTAACTGGATATGTGAAAGAATGGGCAGTTCGATAAAAGAGTATATTCGTTTTATAAAAACAGTAAAGGATACTCAATATCCTGTAAAAGTTAAATTTGGTCTTGAAGTTTGTTATATTCCTGAAACTGCTAATGTACTAGCAAGTATTCTTGACGAATATGAGTTTGATTTTCTTACAGGAGCTGTACATTGGATTGATGGTTGGGGATTTGACCATATGGGACAGAAAGAGCTTTGGAAAAGCATGAACATAAATGAGGTTTATAAAAAATATTATAACATTATGTTCCGGTTATGTGAGAGCGGTCTTTTTACTGGTCTCGCGCATCCTGATTCAATCAAATGTTTTGGTTATATACCGGACATTGATTTAACAGATTATTATAATGAACTATCTGCTCTGTTATGTAAAAACGGTATGTATGCTGAAAATAGTGGAGGCCTACGATTAAATTATTGCTCGGATTTAGAGTTGGGTCTGAATCCCCAATTGCTATCTGTTTTTCGAAAGAATAATGTAAAAATTGAGACAGCTTCTGATGCGCATAAACAAAGCGATGTTGGTGCAAATATCCTTGAACTTCAAAATATGTAAACAACAACTTCCAGTTTGTAGAACCGAAAAACATATGTTTGAAAAAGAAAAACATAATGAAATGGCTGTTTGAAAAGAAAAATCTTTGACATATATGTAGTATAGTGATAATATGAACATATAAAGAGAGTGCTACCGATAGACGGTTAGTCCAAATAAATGAAATGACAAAAATGCCGCTTCAGTTTCCTAGGCTTGGGCGGCTATTTTTGTGTCTTATTGCATCCTATTGTGTATCCGAGACTGAAAGCTGTCAAGCATAAGCTGATAACAGCAATCAGACCATCAAGCGTCAACATTGGAATCCCCTCCTTTAGCAAGATTTCCGTCAGACGAGCTGGGGATTTCTATGTAATCGGAGGGTCACAGTCCCTCCGTAGAAGGACTAACCGCCTACCGTGTAGGTAGCACCCATAGAACGATTATAACAACCTGTAAGTGTATATGCAATCCTAAATTTATTTTTATTGAGCATTGAACGAAGAAGTTGTGATAACAGTATGATAACAAAATAATTCAAAACCAGAAAAATGCACTGGATTTTTGGATGTAAATGATAAGAAAAAGACGGAAATACACGAAAAAAACGCCTTAGTACGCCAGACCGATACCGTGAGGGTGGTAGGACTGTTGGTTCAGGCCGTGTGGCTACGATCATTGAGTAATTTCGTGATTAGAGCCAAATAAGTAAAATGAGTACCGCAATTCCTTGAAAAATCAGGGGATTGCGGTTTCTTAATGTCTGAAAATAATTGCGAACAAAAGGAAAAGCCACTTGCCAAATTTATAGGGAAAATGGGTAGTGGCTCTAAAATGGCTCTATTTTTATTCGCTGTCACTCTGATTTTTCTTGAATTGTTGCTCCAAATGTTCATTTCAAAGTTTCACTTTTGTGGCATTGTCTATATCTTTATATACTTTTTTGTGACTGGTAAAGTGGAATAACCGGCAATCTTTTGTCTTTTCCATATCTCAAACCATGGAACGGAATATACACGCTTATGATGAAGATATAAAATGGCAGTTGGCAGAGCCGGGAGCATTGATGACCGCAAAGGCATACCGGGATAAAAAGGCTTTACCTTTTGTGGAGAAATTAAAAGAGGTGGTAAAAAATCTGACAATCAAATGCGTACAGCTTACGGAGCAGGGCAAGAAGCCGACCGCTAAAGTGGATAACCAACAGAAGCAGATTAGCCGCCTGACGGATAAGGTCATGGAGCAAAACGACATCATAGACCGATTGCAGGAGAAAGTGTCTGCTTTGGGGCGTTTGAAGCGTTATTTCAGCAGAGAACAAATACAGTCGGTATTAGCGCAGTCAAAGGCTTTAGAGCAAGCGGAGAGGGCAAATAAACGTTTGAAACGTAGCTTTAAATGAACCGATAATAAAGGATATTGACAAAATGACGGATATGAAAAAGAAAGTTATGGTGCGGTTATGCGCAAAGATTTTGACGAAAACAGATTTGTATGATGTGGATATGGAAGGCCGCAATCTGATTGACTGGATATGCGTGTCGGAACAGATAGAAACAAATAATAATGAGATACGCAATCTGACGGGAGAATACAAGCGGATAGAGCCGGAGTGCCGGGAAGGAGTAAGGGAACGGTTGGCGCGTATGAAAGAACTCTGCAAAGAGCGGAATAATCTGTATGAGAAGCAGAATGACCTGAAAGGGCAGAAATGGAAGATAGAAAAATCGTTAGAACGATAATAAGTATAGGGCGTGGCGGCTGTCATGCCCTATATTATATGGTGGAAAATAGAGGGTAAGAGTGGTATAATCAAAACGTGAAAGATGTAGACAATGGGAGGACAATATAAAGTTTTTCCAAAGAAACTCAGAATCTTGTTAATGCTTCAATTAGCGCTACAGATATTTTTGTAACAATAATTTTGCAAATGGGTGGAATCATTCCGTTATGGTTTTCCAAGAATGTAATAAAAATAATCTGTATTATTATGGCAGTGTATCTTTCGTTAAATACAGTTATGAATTGTATTTCAAGAAGTAAGAAAGAAAAATTTATTATGACGCCGCTTTCACTGATTTCAGCAATTTGCTTTTGGGTAACGGCACTGTAAAAACAATATTATAAATTACAGTTTTGCAGAGGTGTATTTCAATGGACAAGTCAGAGGTGGAAAAAGCACATAATGTTGCCGGGATTTTTGCCAAACCTAATATGACAACGATGAGGTATTTAGAAAGTTGATATGCAAATCAGAACACAGAAAGTAAAAATAAGCAACACAGATATAAAACGCATATACTTTGAAGCATTTCCTGAAAGAGAGCGTATGCCGTTTCCCATGATGGTAGCAATGTCTAAATTATGGAACACACAGTTTTTTGGCTTTTACGATGCTGACACTCCCTGCGGATTAATATTCTTGGCTTCTAACAGAAAAATTGTATTTGTGATGTTCTTTGCCGTGGATGAATGTCTTCGCTCGAAAGGTTATGGCAGTTTTATATTGCAACAGATAAGAAATAAATATCCCGACAAAAAGATAATCATTACCATTGAGCCATGTGATGATAATGCTCCGGATATTGGATTGAGGAAAAGGCGTAAATTGTTTTATTTGCGAAACGGATATAAAGAAACGGGATACAGGATAAAACTGAATGGTGTTGTGCAGGAAATAATAATCACAAATGGAGAGTTTATGAAAAGAGAATTTTGTTCTTTTTTTACGCTTTACAGTTTTGGCAGTGTGTATCCTAAAATATGGAAACAAAAATGAGCAGCACTATGTAACTCCTCACTTGTTTATTAAAGCCAACGAAACGAAAAATATCAAATTGATTGGAAAAACGATAAATCAGCAGTTTGAATAGGAGAAAAAATGATACAAAAAGTAAAAATCACAGTTTATAGGGGGTTATTATGTCAATAAATATAGCAGAAACATTTAAATTATTATTTGATAAAAATAATAATGTGGCATATAAAGCATTACAGGAATTACAGAAAGAAAGTGAGGAAACCGATAAAGTCTATCCTTATATGGACAGATTAAGCGATATGCTTGACAGTGACAATTCTTATATTCGTACAAGGGGGCTTACTTTACTTGCTTATAATGCCAGATGGGATAAGGAGTACAAAATTGATGAGATAATTGATGAGTATTTGAAACATATAATAGATGTTAAGCCAATTACAGCAAGACAATGTATAAAACTATTACCGATAATTGCAGAGAGTAAACCAGAATTAAAGAACGATATTCTTTCGGCACTATACAAGGCAGATATATCTTTTTATGATGATAGTATGCAACCCTTAATTTATAAGGATATTCAAAAATCATTGAAAGAAATACAAAAAATATAAAAAATTCAAATTCCGATTTATCTATTCAGTCCTCTATAACCCCTGTATTTTCAAGGCTTATCGCCTGCTTTGTGTTCAATCCTTATGTATTTTCCCTTGTTTTTGCCCTTATGAGCCGAAACCAGGGAAATTTTTATGCCCCGCCGACCACCTTATCCAGTAGTCTTGCAGAACTGCGCTTCGCTTCCCTTGTAGCGTGAGCGTAAATGTTCATTGTGGTACTAACATCGGCGTGTCCGAGAAGCTCCTGCACATCCTTCGGCGCTGCCCCGTTCGAGAGTAGGTTGCTTGTGAATGTATGCCGAAGCCGGTGGAAATGGAAGCCCTCTAACCCCTCGACCTTCTTGCTTGCCGTCCTGCACATAATCCCTACCGTACTCGGTGCTTCATACGCTCCGTCTGGTCTGAGGCAGACAAAGGATATTTCCTTGTAGCCATCGGGGATTTCTTCCGTTCTCGGCAGACTGTAAACCTCGTAATAGGTGCCGCCTTTTTCTTTGACCTCTTTGTAGTAGTTGAGGTTGTAAAGCTCGCCGTATCGGAAGCGGTTTTTGTGCTGTTCGGTTTTAGCAGTCCGCAGGATTGCCACCAGCGTGTCGCAGAAGTCAACGGTGCGGACTTTCTTCCGCTTTGTCGCCCCTATCTCGGTCTTGTGCCTTGCCCCGTTGTAGCGGATACTGCGGCGCACCGTAAGATACTGCTCGTCAAGGTTGATGTCCTGCCAAGTCAAGCCGCAGACCTCGCCAATGCGAAGCCCCGTATAGTAGGCAATCTGAATGGGGAGCAATGCGGGATTGTCCTTTGCTTTCAGAAAGTCCTCCAGCTTGCAATACTGTTCGTGGCTGAGGGTGGGAGTGGAAACTGTGTCGCTGTCCTCGTCCGAGAACAGGTCATAGTCCTCTTTCTTGCCCCGCCATACCACATATTGCATAGGGTTAAAGGTAATCATCCGCTTCGGGAATACCGCAAAGCGGAACGCCCCTTGCAGGACTGCCGAGAACAACCGTAAGTATCTCTTGCTGAGTGCCTTTGCTGTCGTACCGTCGGGATTTGTACCCCCAAAACTGAGAAAATCCATATACGCCTGCAAATGGTCGGCGGTAACGGTTTTCAGCTTGCGGCTGCCGATAGGGTGCTGTTTGATACGGTTTACCGTTCCCCGATATGCCATTACCGTACCGTTGCTTAAGCTTCCGGGCTTTAATTCTTCCTCCACCCACATATCCAACAACATACCTACTGTGGCGTTTTCAGCCTTTGCAACAAATTTCTTTTCCTCATAATCAGCGATTGCCTTTCTGAGCAGAGCTTCTGTTTCAGACTTGCTTTCTGTCCCTACAAACTCCTTTTGCACTTTTTTGCCGCTTTCATCTTCTATGTAAAAACGGGCGTACCACTTTTTTCCTTTCTTTCTTACAGAACCTTTTGCCATAGATAAATTTCTCCTTTCTATCCGTGGCAATCGGAACTGTGACATATGGTGTGCGTAAAGTAATGTGTCACTTATGCCGATGAATGTTAATCGGCATTTTCAATTGTCAAAGAGCCACGGAATTTTTCTTTTTCAGCAACCCTTTCCTCGGCTGCTGTCACTATCCCGAACAGGTCGCCCATAGATACCTTTGTGCGCCCCTCATCGTAGATATGTAAAATCCCGTCTAAAAACTGTTTCATATCCTCAATAGGCTGTTCCATTTCTTTGTGGTAAACTCGCTCCATAATCGCTCCCGACTCAATGGCATATCTCCTGAGCGATTGTTTCAGCCCCTCGTCCTCTGCCACACGGTCAACTTCTGCACAAGCGAATGCGAAGTGATAAGTCATAACCGTATAGAGGTCAATCATCTTTCCGAGGAATGTAGTGAGTAATTGTTGGTGCGGCTCGCCTTTTACAGTAGAAGAAACCGTATCAAAATATTTTCGGATATGCTCCTCAATGTCTTTTGCACATAATGTGCGGCTGTCATATTCCTTATCTTCGGAAAGTCCTGTCAGCCATTCAGGCGTTGTGAGCAATGCCTCCGCAAGTCCATTGATAATCATACTTCGGGTAGGATTCACTCCATCCGCTTCATATCTCTGAATAGTAGATTTGTTTACGCTGATACGCCTGCCAAGTTCAGGCATTGTTAAGTTTAACTCTGTACGGCGTTCCCTTACTCGTTCACCGACCTGTTTTGCGGTGAATATGATTTCATTTTTCAAGGTTTTCACCTCCTGACGCTTTTAAGTATAGTACACAAAAACTTATTTTGCAACCGATTTTCCAATAATAATTAAAAATATGTCTTAAAAAGTTGCAAAACAAGTCGACAAGAGATAGCGAAATAAGTATAATAATAGATACATAGTTGCAAAATGGGTGCTTTGAAAGGAGGGTGATAAAATGAGCAACATCAAAATGGGTTTAACCATAGAAGAAGCGGCAGAATGTACGGGTATCGGAAGAAATACAATGCGTAAGTTGGTGGAATGGGGCAAACTCCCCGTTCTAATGGTCGGCAGAAAAGCGATTATCCGAAGGGATACTCTGGAACGATTTATGACTGCCAATCAGGGAAGAAATCTGCTGAATGAGAATGGTGTCCGTAAAGTAGAATAACCATTCTCTAAGCCCTCGGCGTTTGAGAGCGAAATACACCCCTCGCACAAATCTTCGATTTGTACTCTGGGTATTTCGCCCTTGCAGGGGGCACTGTATCACAGCTTCAGGCAATGCACCGTTGCTGTGATACAGAAGAAAACAGCATGCTGTTTTCTTCGTTGTCCGTCTGCTTATGCCGCCGAAACAGCGGCAACCGATTTATCGGTTGCAAAAAGAGTATGCCCGTCACGGGAGAAAGGAGTATATGGCAAGACACTCATTTGTACAGGCGTCGAAGCTACCAAATGTCAAGGGAAGAATATCCTATATCACAAGCCACGCAAGGCAGGAATGGAACAGGACAGTGGATATGGCGTTATTATCGGGTATTTCTTAAACGAAGATTTTAGAAGTCAAGCAAACCGAGATACACGAAAAAACAAGCCAATCTATCAAAAGCAAAGGCTGGCTGCCTAATCTGTTCCGTGGGATTGTGACAAAGGCAAAAGATTTTCTGCAAAGCGTTATCAGAGAAAAAGATATGCCGCCCAAGCCTGCTCTTGATATTGATATAACAGAGTTTCGCCATATGCGAAGTCTGATGATAAAGGCGCAGGAGGGAGCAAAAGAAATCCGTCATTTGCAGGACGATATTCTTCCGAAACTGAAAGCGCAGCTTGCCGATACAAAAGGGATTTTCAAGGGCAAATAGCGTAAAACGATTACCGAGCAGATACAGCGGACGGAACAGAACATCTCCGCCAAGCTGGATAAGCTGCCCGATATTCTGAAAGAGGACGGTTATCCTGATGTGCAGGCGTTTATGCGTACTTTTCGAGAAATGGAAAGCGTTGTAGAGCAGTATAACCGTGACCTTGCCGAGTGGGAGTGTCATGTCAGCAGGAAACCGACAGCCGCCACTAAGGAGCAGCACAGACCGCCCGAAAAGCAGAGCGTGTTAAAACATTTGCGTGAGATACAGGAACGCAACAAGCAGAAACCACCTCAAAGACAGCGCAAAAAGTCCTTTGACAGAGATAGCCGATAGGCTGTGATTTTCATATCCTGGACATTGATGATTGTTTCCTGCTTACACTTAGGACAGTAGAGAGGAAAGTTTTTTAGTTCTGTGTCCTCCCGAATTTTCAACCGGGTTTTATTTTCGCAAATTGGGCATAAAATCCACTTTGTATGTTGCATAAATGTTTCCTCCTAGTATTAGTTGATTTTTGGATTTTGCTGTTTTGTTATAATACACGCAAGGAAAGCTGTCAAAAGTGATATTGTGCCAATAATAATAAAACTTAAAATATCCCATATTCCTAAAATATTTTCACTGATTATTTTTCCTATTTCCTTATTTACTAATATATATGTTGGTATGGAAAGAAACAAAGACACTGAAACTGCAAACAATTTTTTCTTTCTCAATAGACAAAATACACTAAAAATAATCCACACATATATAATTCCTATAACGGAAGCTCTAAAACCAATTTTAAATATTAAATGGTCTGTTTTTATCAAAAAATCCAGTACATATATGTAGGGGATAACCATTAAACTTAATGTTATTAAAGTAATTTTTATTCCTCTACGCCCTAATTTGATAACTGGAAATAACACAAACCAAGCAAATATGGATGAACATATAGGAATAAGTGACCAAGTAAATTTTCCAAAAACAGCAATATCACAAATGGAACATACAGCAATTCCTATTAAAAGGATAAACGAAAAAGAAATGGAACCAATATTTTGAAATTTTTTTGAAACGTTATTTTTATTTTCCATACGACACCTCTTGTATTTTTTATTTTATCAATCACTTTCATTTAGTAATAACCTATATGTGGTCAGAGACATTATGAACATAATTACTCCTGCAAATAATATTGGAACGTATGTAATATTCTGAAAACACTGAAATAATACTCCATATAATATTTGCCCGATAGGTGCAGCACATTGAGTTGTTGCAATAATTACAGCCATAACAGTACCTAACTTTTTCTCATCTGTTTTCTTCTGTACTTTTGCTATAAGAAAAATTGATAAGATACTCATAATCATAGCAATCAAAAACGAAAAACTTATAAAAAGAATGTATGATAAGTTTTTATTTGATTGAATAATAAGAGGAGTTACAGATAATGACTGTGGTACTAATAAACCAGTAATAATCAATAACCACCGATATAAAGTTTTTATATGTAATCGTGTAGAAATACCGCCTATTATCAAAGCACCAAGTATAGAAGCAAATTCAATCATTCCCATGCCAAATCCATACATAGTATCTGTACTTTGTAATGTAACTCTTAGTAAGATAGGAGTACCAACAATAAGAATGGGGGTTACTATAACATTAAAAAAGGCGGCAAGTATCATTGTTTTTATAATAAAGGGAGTTTTTACAATATAACGCACCCCGTCTTTCATAGGTACTAAAATACTTTTAACTTTAAAAGGACATTTTTGCTGCGTAAAAGGAATTTTAATGAACATCTCTAAAATAGCAGCAATAAAAAACGCAACACAACTTATACCAACTAATGATTTTATCCCTGTTAGTGCATATAAGGCACCACCAAAGGCAGGAGCTATTACTGATGATAAGGCCTGAACAGCTTGTATGACACCATTTCCTTTCTCCAAAAATTGTTTATTTACAACTAACGGGATACATGCACTAACAGTAGGTGTTTCCATAGCACTAGGAATAGATAAAAGTATCATTATTAAGCCTATCACTACTAGGGAGGTTGAAAACAGGGAGAATATAATAAAAAAACAAAACACAATAAAACAGTTTATAAAATCCCACATTACCATTAAATTACGCCGGTTAAATTTATCAGCAAGTGTGCCGCCTATCGGAGCGAAAATAAGAGGTACATTGGATATTGCGTATAAGGTGGCGAATAAATCTTCCCGTCCTGTCAAATCCAATATATAGAGGGATAATGCAAAACGTAAAATAGCACTTCCAAATACAGAAATAATTTGACCGGACACTAAAAGAATAAAATTCTTACTCCAAAAGATCCTTTTTTTTTATTCATATAGTAATTTCCTCCCGCTGGGGATTTAATAAATGAATGATACTCTTATAAAGTGTATTCATCAATTCTTTTTCATCAAATATCCAATCTTCCGATATGCGTCCTTTTGACGGATAACACTTTGACAATATAATATCGCGGCGAATACCGTCATACGAAGCAATAAGAAACATAAAAATGCTATGCGGTGTAACGATTGGTTTGAAATATCCTTCTTTAATCTTCTCACCAATGTAAATATAAAGGCGCATAACAAGATAGTCGAAATCAGAAGTAAAGTTTACATTGGAGAGGTAGTAAACTTCTCGTTTTGGATTGTTCGCATACAAGGTATCTATTTCAAAACTAAGTTTTCCGTATCGTGTTAGGTCGGATAGGATATTATCAGTAATAAAAATAAAAATATTGCTCAATATAGTTTCTGGTTGAATTAAGGTATTAAATATTTCATCTATTTTTTCTTTTAGGCAATGACTTTCGTGAATTTTATTCGTAAGAGCGATGAAAATATCATCAATATTAGAGAAATATTTATAAACACCTCCTTGACTAAGCCCAGTTTCTGAAATAATATCAGACATTGTTACACTATAAACGGGTTTCTTCATGCAAACAGAAAATGCAGCTTCTAAAATTTTATTTTTTTTGTTTTCAAAGTAGTTTTTATCTACTTTAGGCATATGCCCATCTCCTTTCCATTTTAAAACGACAATATTGTCATTATTATATTACCACACCGAAGTGCTCTTTGCAATATAAAAACGACACATTTATCGTTTTAATTTTATGCTCTATTTCAGTCAATACTATGCTATGTATAACCATATCTTACAAAGGAGATGAAATATAAAATGTAGTTGGGTGAAATGACTATGAAGCAGAGGAAAGAAAAGTTTGATTTTAAGGCTTTCGGGCAAGCCATTAAAGCGGCAAGGAAAGCAAAGGGAATATCGCGCAATCAGTTAGCGGACACGCTGAACATTGCGCCGCGCTATATCGCGTCCATTAAGAACAGCGGACAGCACCCAAGTTTACAGATTTTATATGAGCTTGTAACCTTGCTTGATGTATTGGTAGACCAGTTCTTTTTCCCGGAACGGGAACAGGAGAAGTCCACCCGCCGCCGTCAGCTCGATACCATGCTTGACAGTATGAGCGAAAAGGATTTGAAAACCGTGTCCGCTACTGCCAAAGGCATAGAGGAAGCCAACGACGACACAACGGGGGGAATAAAGTTCCCTCGTTTTTGTCTTTATAGGGATTGATTGAAACGTCGCAGATTGCGGCGTTTTTCTTTTGCAAAAGTCCGTCAATTTTGATGTTCCCGGTGTTGTAGGTAGTAGAGGGATAAGTTTCTTAGCAAGCATAGGAAAAGAGTACCCTTTTCCGTATCTTCGCCCTCTGCGCTGCGTCACGAACAAGACTTTTTTTAAAAAATTTGCGGCAGAGATTTCTCCCTGCCGCCTTTCTGTACTTTATGCAAAGATAACTTCCTTTTCAACAATTTCCTTTGCACACGCTCGTATGTTATTCATTCTCTGCACCCATTCTAAGGCGCTTTCCGACTTTAACTGTTCTGTGATACCTTGTGACTGTTTCATCTGTTCTGTGAGCCTTTCCATACGCTCTTGCGCTTGTGTATCAATGTCAGCAAGGTAAGTGTTCAGCCTGCCGCTTGTGAGCAGTGTTGTGTATGTACCTTTGCGGTATTCTTTCAGATACCATAAATGTCGCTGCCCCCATAAACCAATAGTCTGTTCTTTTTCGGCTGGTAAGGTAAGACAAGGAATATAATAATCTCCTTGCAGTTCATACCAAAGACCGTTGTTTTCATCATAAATATACTTGTCCATTAAAAAATCCTCCATTATAATATGTTCGCACATACATTACAGTTCTTCGATTGCCACACTTTGTTATATCTTGTTATAAGATTTTCTTACCCTTGTATTTGCCCTTATAAGCAGTCAGGGAAAGAGTAAACTTGTGTGAAATCATATAAAGGGATAAGGCGAACACATTGCGATAAATCCTTTATTTTCAAGGCTTTTGGAGGATTTTATTGATAACCTATAGCCTCTGTTAAGAGGTCATAATTTACTGTAATTCAAATTCCGGTTTGTTGATTAGAGTGGTGGCGGGTAGCGAATTGATATTTTCCTTGTTAATTTTCTATATACATGATGCTAGCACCATGTAATTAGGGAAAAAATCGGAATTTTGTGACTGGCTCTATTTTGGCTCTAAAAGTTTTCAAAACAGTAAAAATGTAGTGATAAATTAGATAATATGATGAAAAATCAGCAGGAAAATCAAGCAAAAACACTCTGATATTATTTCCAAGAGCTCGTGAGGGTGGCAGAATGAAATCATTTTTGAGGCGGAAAAGGAACGCAGTGCGTGGGAACTTGAGCGTGACGACCTAAAAGGGCTTGCAAGGCTTACCAAGAAAAGCAAACTGCAAAGCAGGATTGACCGCAAGAATGAGGAGATTGACATTCTGAAAATTGGATTATCCGGCATTGTCAAAAAATATGGGTATCAGAATGTGCAGGAGTTTAACAGGACTTTCCACAAATCTTACAGTGCCTATGCAGCGTATAGGGAACAAGAGGCTGACTGGGAAAAAAGCTATGGAGTAAAGGTACAAAAAGATACCTTGCAGGAAAAAATACAAAATTATAAAAAGAAAATGCATCAGCCAAGCGAGCAAATACTAAGGCAAAAGGATAGAGGGGCAAGATAATAAATTGTCCCTCTTTATAGTATGTTGTGTAGAAAATATACTATCTCAAATATAAAGTGTATAATCATTTCCTTTGTGCGCTTTATATTCTATATCGGAATGGAAATAGTTTGCGGAGTTATCAAGAATTTTTCCAAGTGAAACTTTTGTCATTTCAGTACAGTCACTTCGCATTAAGGCTTCTGATATCTCACAGAATAAGGCTTCGCTATTTTCGTGCATATCACTTGTGGGAACGCCGTCAATATAGTCCATTTCCAATAACAGATACCACGTTTTTCTGTCACAGCGAATACCCACCATTCGTTTTACCTCTGCTGTAATATGTGTTTCTTCAAAAAATTCCCGCACAGCGGCCTCCTCCGGCAGCTCGTTTTCATGACAAAATCCTCCGGGAATCAACAGTTTTCCATTTGCCCCGCCATATGTATGTCTTACAAGCAGAACCTTATTTTCTTTTCTGACAATACAGCCTACTGAAAAATTGTAATTATCATCCATATCCATGTCCTCCTCGCATCAATTTTTTTAGAATACTATCCAGTTCCTGAAAGTTATTTACAACATTACCAGCATACGCTTCGTGATCCCTGTTAAACAAAACTGTATTTATTCCTACATTTTGTGCTGCATTCAGGTTTTGGACGCTGTTGTCAACCAAAATACATTCCTGTGGACAACATTGTATATACCCGATTGCGTAATCGAAAATCCGGCTTTCCGGCTTTCGCATATGAATCTCTCCGCTGACAATATACCCTTTGAAATATTTCTGAATCCCATGCAATTCCAATAAGTACCTGCTCCATTCTTTCACATCATTTGATAGCAGTACAAAATCATATTGCTTATAATTGTGTTCCGCAAACTGCACAAAATCCTTGTCAAAAGTCAAATAATTCGTCAGATAATCCCGCATTGCTTCGGTTGGATCGGGATAACCTAACAGGAAAAGAAATTCATCAGAACTTAGGTACCCATTTCCGGCTTTTGTGAATAAACAGTCCTCACGAAATGCCTTTGTGAGCCGGTCATGTTCCTTTCTGTCAAAATGCTCAAATGTATATGGAATAAAATATCCTTTACTTTCTTTTATGATAACACCATATCAATCAGAAGTATCTGCTTCTTTTCCGACCTTTTTTCCATAAGAAATCATTTGTCCTTTCATAAATGTGTATCCGGCATCGGGATTGTCTGAAAAGAATTTCGCAATTCTAATATTTCGATTGCAGTAATCCTCGGCTTCTTTACGGGACAAGCCATGCGTCAGCAAATGGAGGATCAGTTTGTCTCTCTCCTCATTGCTAATGCCGGAAGTCCAATCATTATATGCAATAAAATCGCTTTTTGCTTCATCATAATTTACAGACTGTGTAGTAACAAACTCTACTTTGTCATTCATCCTCACATCAACATCAATGAGTCCCAATTTCTGCATCATATGTGCAGTCCTGATAGCAACTGCATAATCCCGTCCCTGCATTGTAAGTTCAGTCCGCCACTTTTTTTCCAGCCCGTCATGTCTGCATAACTCCTGATAGTCCATGCCGTCAATGTAAAGCCCGCAGCATTCAAATTCCCTGTTAGCATCGATACAGACCACATACCCATCAGGTTTTGCAAAGGTGATCATTTTCTGTATAAATGCTGCCGGATTGTCCAAATGTCGGAGAACCGCCTGACATATTACAAAATCATACTGGTTTTCGGCTGAATGATCAAAAACATTTTTGCAAAGAAAAGTTGCTTCCATTTTTTGGTGATTAAAAAGAGTTTCCCCTTCTTTAATTAAGTCCTCGGCGAAATCAATTCCTGTATAAGTGCTTCCTGTGGGCAGGTATGGAAGTAATAACAATCCTAAAAATCCATATCCACATCCGCAGTCTAATACAGAAATAGGTTTATCAATCTTCCAAACCTGCGAAATAAGAAACCTTGCATAATCATCGTTCCAATAACCTTTTCGTGTTCGTAAAAGGTATTCCAGTTTCTGATTCCAAAAATTCTTTGTGGCTGTTTTTTCCGGAATATACATTTCTCCATCAAGTGGTTTTAACCCTAAGATCTGGTCTGTTGACACCGAAAAATAATCTGACAATAATGGAAGAATGGTAATGTCTGGCATACTCAATCCCGTTTCCCATTTGCTGATCGTTTGAAACGATACGCCAATACAATCTGCTAGTTCTTGTTGCGTCACCCTGTTTTTCTTACGCAGGTCGGCAATTCGCAATGATATCTTGCTCATATGTAAGATTCCTCCTGTCATAAATACGATATTTTATATGTATACCATTTTATTTAAATTATATCAGACATTAAAAATTTTGTATTCCCATAAAACAGAGAATATTTTCGCTTGTCGGGAGAAATATGTAATTTTATCATTATTTTTGAGGATGCATAAACCAAGCAAATAAAAAATATTTGAAAGGGTTGACTATTTTGAGTAATGTGGTATTATACTATTAGTGGTGAGTCCTACCCCAAAGTGGACTGCTAAAAGCGTTAGCAACTCTAATGGAGTTACTACACAAATGGCTATGTGGAAACGCATAGCCATTTTTTACGAGGAGAGATATGCAGACAGATTTTAAATTATACAAGGTGGATATGAAATATATCCGCAATTTACATAATATAGATGATAAAGTGCTTTCTGTTTCGCCGCAAACGAAAAAAGATAACAGGGTTTTCGTTGGAATTGTTATTATTTGTGGTATTCATAAATATTGCATACCGCTTTCATCCCCAAAGGAAAAGCATAAAAAGATGAAAAACTCTATGGATTTTTCAAAGATTGAAGTAAATGGGAAATTATTAGGTGTTTTGAATTTTAATCTGATGATACCTGTTGAAGAAGAACAATTACAGTCTGTTGATACCGCCATTTTTAAGAGAGATCGGGAAAACATCAAATATTATAAACGATTGTGTTCCCAAGAATTAGAATGGTGTCAGACCAACAATGAAGTGATTTGTAATAAGGCAAATGTTTTGTACAAAAAGTACATCTCCAATGAGCCATTTACAGGTAGAAACCGCTGTCTGAATTTTCCCAAATTAGAAACAGAATGCGAGAAATATAATTCAAAAATAAAGAGAGGCACAAACTGAACCTTTCTTTATAGGCGTTACCACAATTCTAAAGAATCTTCTGCATCTACCCACATCAGCAGATTACCGTCAAGTGCCAATCGTGCATATTCAAGCGGTTCGTCTATTGCCAAGGCATCTAAAGCACATTGAGAGCAAGGAGTAGTCTGTAATCCATCTTCCGCTACATTACAGTCAATCCGAAGAAGATACCCGTCAAAGGTGGTTATATCAACACTGTTGTGGTACATATTGTATTCTGCATATATGAATCTCATATCTTATTTGTCCTTTCTTTGCCGACTGAATTTTTGGAGAAATTTAAGAAAGCATTTCAATCAGTTCTTTTCGCCTAATTTATTTCATGTTATAATTTGTTACAGGTTTTTCTTTCCCTTATTTTTGCCCTTATGAAAGTCCGTAACATGAGGGAAAAGAATATAACGCAAGGGAAAGTCTAAGGGCAAACTCACTTGCTATAAATTTAGCATTTTCAAGGGTTTGCGGACTTTTTGAAGATAAGATATAACAGTTATTAAATGCTATAAAAAATGTCTTATCAGAATTCCGGTTTGTTGATTAGAGTGGTGGCGGGTAGCGAATTGATATTTTCCTTGTTAATTTTCTATATACATGATGCTAGCACCATGTAATTAGGGAAAAAATCGGAATTTTGTGACTGGCTCTATTTTGGCTCTAAAAGTTTTCAAAACAGTAAAAATGTAGTGATAAATTAGATAATATGATGAAAAATCAGCAGGAAAATCAAGCAAAAACACTCTGATATTATTTCCAAGAGCTCGTGAGGGTGGCAGGACTGCTGGGTCTGGCGGAGTTACTACGATTGTACTGGAATAGACCATATGTTCCGACTGTTCAAAAAAGTAAAGGAGATGCAAATTTTGACGTCTGATTACAGAGAAGCAAGCGCTATATTAAGAAAGACAGCCACTGTATTGCAAATTGGTGAAAGCGTCTTAGATAAAACAATATGGGATAATAAGGAACTTGCAGGGCAGGGTTATATTACAATGGCGGGACGTATTCCAAGGGCATTTGGGGCAAAGAAAATGTACGGTTATGAGTTATCAATAAGCCAGAGAGAGTGACATTATGGCATACAGAGAGAAAGACACAAAAAAGTAGTCTGCGCAATGGTTTGAAACAACCGCTAAGGAGAGAAAAAAGCGGAGAAAGAGAGGATTTGAAACAAAAAGAGCAGCATTATAGTATGAACGTCAAAAGAAGCTGAACAGTAGCCGAAGCATGGATATGAAGTTGAGTAAGTTCATGGAAGTTTATTTTGAGGATAAGCAGAATGAATTGAAAGACCGAATCATGAAGTATATAAGGTATATGATGGAGCAACACATTATTCCGTATTTTGGCGAACAGATGTTGAGTGAGATTACCGCTTCACAAATTATACAGTGGCAGAACAAAATGCAGTCAAAGGGATTTTCGGAATGCTATTTACGAATGATACAAAATCAGTTGACCAGTTTGTTTACCCATGCGTCACGCATTTATGATTTACACACAAATTCATATAAGAAAGTAAACCGTATGGGAAATTCCGATTCCGGGAGTTTGGACTTTTGGACAACAGAGGTATATCAGAGATTTATTCAGACGATAGAGTCGGAAAGCGGCAGGGCGCAAAACCTGCTTGCAGGCTGCATTTTTGATAGGCTTGCCTGTCAAATGTGCTTTTGCGTTTCTTTCGGGAAAGCAACAAAGCCTTGCTCCTGTCGGCGCAATAAAAAATAGAGAGTGTGGAGGATATGCCTATTGGAAAGGACAATCAGCGGCATGCTGGGGAAAGGTTCGGTCAATCACAATACCAGAGCCTTTAGCACAAAGAGCGGAGAAAAGGAACGAAGCCGGGATAACGTGGAATTTTGCCACTCGGATATAAAAGAGGTTTATTATACTTTTTTTGATGAAGCATTGAAACGCTACAACGCAAAACAGAAACGGAGTGACCGAAAGATCGATGATTACTATGAGAAGATACGTCGGGGAAAGCAGGAGAAATTATTCCATGAGGTAATCTTCCAAATCGGCAATAAAGATGATATGAATGTACAGAGCAATGAGGGGCAGTTGACGAAAGATACTTTATGTGAGTTCATGGAGCAGTTTAAGAAAAGAAATCCTAACTTGTATGTATTTTCAAGCCATATGCACATGGACGGGCAGACGCCGCATCTCCACATTGATTTTATCCCCTATGCTACGGGGAGTAAGAGGGGATTGGATACAAGGGTATTCCTCAAACAGGCATTTGCGGCTCACGGCTTTAAGGGCGGCACAAGGAGCGATACGAAATTAAGCCAGCGGGTAGCACGTGAGAAAGAACAGCTTGCCGCCGTTATGCGGTGTCATGGTATTGAGTGGGAGCAAAAAGGAACACATGAGAAACATTTATCCGTCTTGGATTTTGAGAAGAAAGAACGGACAAAGGAAGTTACAGAATTGGAGCAGATACGCAAAGAGGGCCAAGCGATCCGGCAGAAAGCGTCTGAACTCTCCGCAACAAATGTCTTACTGAAAGAGCAGGCGGAAACTCTGGCAGAGGATAAGGAGAAGCTGTTGTCTGACAATTCAGAATTGAAAAAACAGCAGAAAAAACAGTAGAAAAAACTACAACAGGAAATCAACTAAATGGTATAGTCTAAAGCAGAATGACCGGAAAGGAAAGAAGTGGAAACCGGAGAAAGCGTTGGAGCGATAATAAATGTTGGGTGCGGCGGTTGCTGCACCCTGTATTTTAAGGTTGAACGTAGAGAGTAAGAGAGATATAATCAAAACGTGAGAGATATAGACAAATCAGACGTTTGAGGGGAAAAATAAATGTAATTTGGATGTATAAATTTAATGGATGCGGAAATAGTTGTGTGATACTTATTCCGAATACTAGATATGCAGTCAAAAATAAAGCGGCTTCTGATCCGGCGTACAATACAGTGATGGTGATTATTGAACAGGCGGGCAGATATGCTTGTATTGTCTTTATGTGGCTGCCGCTGTTGTGCCGGCAATCCCACCGACTTGTATTTTTCTGTTGTCAGGTTTGCTCCTGCACCATAGGCTTTTAGTGATAAGAGCAGTTTTGTTTGGGATAGGGCATATTCATATCACAGTCAAGCAGTAATCTTCTATGTGAATCAGGTTTTAATGGAGGGAAGTTTATGGATAATGATGTTGTAAAATATTATGAGAATTATAGAGAAGAAGACAGATTAACAACTAATAATGCGAGAAAAATAGAGTTTTTATCAACTGTAAGTCACTTTGATAAACTTTTTGGAGATAATCTTAAAATTTTAGATTGTGCAGCAGGAACAGGAGTATATGCATTTTATTTAGCTGATAGAGGACATAAGGTTACATCAACAGACATTGCGCCTCGTCACATAGCATATATAGAGGAACGTCTAAAGGAAAAGCCATATACGATGGATACAGGTATTTTAGATGCGACAGATATGAAATGTTTTTCAAACGAATGCTTTGACGTTGTATTGAATATGGGACCATTTTATCATTTAACAGATGAGGATAAGAGGAAGCATTGCTTTGAGGAATCGCTTAGGGTTTTAAAGAAAGGTGGGTTGCTTATTGTTGCTTATATCCCACGGTTATATATTAACCAATTACTTGCTGTATCTGATGAGAAATATTTGAATAGCGAATTATTAAATCAGATTAAAGACACCGGGATATTAAAGCATGATGACCCTGATTGTTTTTGGACAGATGCATACTATTCATCTTATGAAGAAATGCAAAAATTATTTAGAAGCTATAACATGGATATTGTTGAACACTTTGCACAAGATGGACTTGCTCCATTGTTTGGTGAAAAGATTGATAAATGGAGTAAGGAACAATTTGACATCTGGTTAAAGTACTATTTATCAATTTGTTCGCAAAAATCTATTATAGATATGAGCAATCACGTAATAATCATTGGAAAGAAGATGTAGACAGATTTTGAATTTTGAGGAGAGATGTACATGGAATTATTTACAGAACGATTACTTCTGCGTC